>Ga0193738_1000251_pt1 | contig 36403 bp, 30 predicted proteins | sample L2a1metaG_FD_144927 | JGI IMG/M metagenome (GOLD analysis project Ga0193738, IMG submission 144927) | Soil microbial communities from a riparian zone of the East river system, Colorado, United States - L2a1 | ecosystem: Environmental > Terrestrial > Soil > Riparian zone | place: USA: East River... | reverse complement strand
TTTATATGCGTTGGAGAAAATTCAATGGAGAACCAATAGAGATCCCTATCCTTGAAGCCGTAGAAAATGCAATCAAGCGGGAAACTGAAAAAGGCTATCGCCTTAAAGTATGTATCGGCACCGATTCACAAGTAAAAGGAAAAGAAACTGAATTTGCGACGGTAATTGTTTTTCTACGTGAAGGACATGGCGGCTTTATGTTCATTCACAACGAAAAAACAAAACAGCAATTCACTATTAAAGAAAGAATGCTATTGGAAGTAGCTAAGAGTATTGAGATCGCTTATGAACTCTGCAATCTCTTTACAGTTTATGATGTAGATATGGAAGTACATGCCGATATTAATACAAATCCTCATTTCAAAAGTAATGATGCCCTTAAAGAAGCAATGGGATATATTCTCGGAATGGGTTTCGCTTTTAAGGCAAAACCAGAAGCTTTTGCAAGCAGTAGTTGTGCAAATAAAGTTGTGAATTGATGAGTGCTCTGATTTAATTTCCTTTCACAACAACTTTTTCAACAATAGCATTTGAGGTAAAAACAGGAACTCTTTTGTCTGGAGATAGATATTCTGAAGACACATTATAGTTAAAACTTCTTTTCTTTGAATCTTCATGGGCGAAAGAGAAAGAAAGGATAACTAAAATAAATAAAAGGCCCGCAATATTTTTTTCAGATAAGATTTTCCTCATAGTCAATGGCTAAATCCGGTGCAAGATAACAGTTAATTCTCTCAAATCATACAGGTAAAAATCCCTTTTTTTATTCACAGTTAACCATTTGTGTTAAGAAGTCCTATATAATCAAGTATTTCTTTTCTTCCTTCTCCTTTCGTTGCTGAACTAACAAAATAAACAGGCAGTTCGGTCCATGTTCGTGAGAGTGCGGCCATAAAAGAATTTACATTCCTTACCGTGGCCCCGGGCTTATTTTTATCTGATTTAGTAAAAACAATTGAAAAAGGAATTTGCCACTCCCCTAATTTGTTTATAAAATCAATGTCTTTCTTCTGAGGTTCATGCCGGCTATCAACTAAAAGAAAAAGATTTGCCAGGTTTTCTCGCTGACGAATGTAATCATTGATCATTTTCTCCCACCCTTTTCTCTGCTTTTGAGAAACGACTGCAAAACCATAACCGGGAAGATCAACGAGGTACCATTTGGCGCTTCTACCAGACGATATTTCAAAATGATTGATCATTTGTGTTTTGCCAGGATTGGCGGAAACCTTTGCCAATTCTCTTTTATTGCAAAGCATATTAATAAGTGATGACTTGCCTACATTACTGCGGCCGAGAAATGCATACTCCGGCTTATCTGGCTTTGGGCATTTATCAACCGATGGACTACTGATGATATATTTCGCTTCTTTGATCTCCATTAAGTGCAAGACTACAAAAATTTAAATCAATTTATAAATTACAAAGTTGATAAGCGAACCGAACCCCGAAGAGTGCGACGCAACGGAAGCTTAATAGAATTACAAAAGTTGGGAACAAAAACTGTAAACTACAAACTATAAACTGCTTCTGGCTTACCTTAGCAGCTGCAATGAATTCCCAATTTCCTCATGATGAAATAAAGCCTTTTGATTCCGATAAGGCTAAGAAGAAGCAGGTGGAAGAAATGTTTGATGGCATTGCCGCCCGTTATGATCTGATGAACCGCTTGTTTTCCGCCGGTATTGATATGAAGTGGCGGAAAAAAACGATCAACCTTCTCAAAAAACTGGAACCCAAAACAGTGTTGGATATGGCTACCGGCACAGCCGATATGGCCATACTGGCTTGCCGCCAGTTAGATCCTGATAAAATAACCGGCCTCGATCTTTCGGCCGAGATGTTGGAACTTGGAAGAAAAAAGGTTGAAAAAGAAGGGCTTGCGAATAAAATTGAATTGGTAAAAGGTGACGGAGAGGCAATAAGTTTTCCTGATAATTCGTTTGATGCGGTGATGGTGGCTTTTGGGGTCAGGAATTTTGAAAACCTGGAAAATGGATTAAGGGAAATGCTCAGGGTATTAAAGCCCGGTGGCAAACTTGTGATACTGGAGTTTTCCAAACCAAATTGGGGTTTCAAAAATTTATATAACGTGTACATGGGAATAGTGGCGCCGGAAGTGGCCCGCTGGTTCAGGCAAAATAAAGATGCCTACCGTTATCTGAACAGGTCGTCGAATGCCTTTCCTGATCGCAGTGATTTTACCGCCATTTTAAACCGTGTTGGATTTTCCGATACCGAATGTAAACCGTTAAGCTTTGGAATATGTTGCATATACAGTGGAAGAAAGTTATAAAGCCTGTCACCTTATTCGCATTTGTTTTGCTGATCTGTTCATCTGCATGGTCGCAGAAGGAACTATATCAAACCGATCATGACGCCAAGCCATATTATTTTGGAATTACACTTGGCGCTAACATTAGCCGTTTCCATCTAGAACAACATTCCCGTTTCCTTCAATATGACAGTGTACTCGAAATTCTGCCGCTGAATTCACCGGGCTTTCAATTAGGCTTACAGGCCACGGCAAGCCTGAGTAACAGGTTTGAAGTAAGATTCAATCCAATGCTGATGTTTACTGATCGTAGCATCACTTACAGACTAAAATATAAAGACCTGATCGATGGCTTTGAGCCAACCAAAAAAATTGAATCGGTAATTTTCTCTTTCCCGCTTCAAATAAAATTTAATAGTGACCGTATCGGCAACTTCCGTGTGTATATGCTTGGTGGTGCCTTTGCACAGCTAGATCTTGCTGCCAATGCCCGTGCCAGACGTGCAGAAGACCTGGTGAAATTGCAGAAATCAGATTATGGAGTAGAGCTGGGAATGGGGTTTAATTTTTATTTCCAGAGTTTTATTTTTTCTCCGGAAATAAAGTTGAGCAATGGGCTGCGTAATATTCACAGCCGGGATGAAAATTTAAAATATTCTAATGTGATCGATCGAATTAATTCAAGAATGATCGTGATCTCAATCCATTTAGAAGGATAGAAAAAAATCTAATTCTTTCTTCCTCCATCCACAAATATTCTTTTCAGGTCTTTATCGTTATTTATTATTTTGTAAAAATCTTCAACATAGCTTACAGATTTCGACTTTTCTTTTGAACTCAAATACTCGTTGCTTTTTATCATTCCAATTATCTTTTCCTTTTTATCGTTATATAGCTGAACAGCAATTTTCAATTCTTCCATTGTCCTGGGAAAACCACGGTTCAATCTATCTCTTACACTGCTGATCTGATCCTGCAATTGTTCATCGATTGTAGCATAAGGAGGATCTACAAATCCACAAATATCAAAATCATAAGCAACAGCATAAGGTCTGACTCCAACACCGTCTTTTGGTCCAATAAGTTTTATATTATGATAAGCCGGCACAGACCAATCAGTATTTGCGATCAGGTATTCAAATAAAGTAACTATGGTCATTTGATCCCTATTGGTTTGCTCTGTGTTATACGGAGTGCCTTCTATTTCTACCATTTTGTTCCTTTTAGCCATATCATCCACATCTTCTATCAAAAAGGCATATTGGGTGTAAGGTTTTTTCTTTCCTGAAACATCTTTAAAAGAAACATTCATAAATCTTACACGCAGGCTCATGTCGGTAAGCAGGTTATACATTTTATATGCTAAAAATTCTTTTACAACTAATTGTCCGGACTCATCCCCTGTGTTACAACCATTTGAAAGTTTTAATTCTTTAAATTTATATAAACTGGATGTACTGTCTTTTCTGAAATTTAATTTGAGGCCAGGCATATAACAAGTCTCTCTTCTGAAATTACCTCTAACCGAAGCCTCTATCTTTTCTGTGATCACTGTGCCATCCTTCATGGTAAACGTCAAGGTAGCTGGCAAAAATCTGTCAAGGGCCTTTTTAGCCAGAAGATCTTTAAGATCCATTTCGAGTGTAGCATTCACTGTTGATTCTTCTTCAAAGAATTTTACTTTATCAACCTTTTGAGCTGTTACAGGCAGATAAAATAGAGTAGCAGTAAATAAGAATAATGAAAAAATCTTTTTCATAATTAATAGCTTGTAGTGAAAAAATAGAATGTTCGTTTATAAATATAAAATGTTTTTCCCATTCAGCTTTCCGCTATTTCATTACTTCACTAATTACTTTTCCAATACTTCCTCCCGGCATTTGAATATGTAACAGGGCCGCCAATGTTGGAGCGATATCCGTCATATACGTTTCCCTGTTCGTTTTACCTGCTTTTATGCCCCAGCCATACCAAAGCAAAGGGATATGTGCATCATAAGGATACCACATCCCATGCGTAGTACCGGTAGTAAGAAAAGCCTCTATATAATTTGGCTTCAGAATAATTTGAATATCACCTGCACGGGAAGGATAATAACCATTTACGATCATCTCCTTTATTTTAGAAGGTAATGCCGTTTGCTCTAATTGGTGCAGATCAAACACCCTGGCTATTGTTGGTTGCTTTGAAAGAAAATCTATTGTGGCAGCTGCAATTTCTTCACGTTTCAACTTCTTTTCACCGATCAAACTATTATTTAACACAAGCTGGTAATTGGAAAAATCAAGTGCAAGTTTTCCCTCGCTAAATTTATCTTTTAATTGCTGATTGAGTTGTTCTAACACTGCTCCTTCATTAAAATTACCAGCAGGTATTTTATTTTCCTTCATAAATGCTGGCACATTTGCCACACCATGATCTGCTGAAAGAAAAACAGTGTATTGCCCCTGCCCTATCTTACTATCAAGATAGTTTAAGAACTCACCAAGCTCTTTATCAAGACGATAAAAATCATCTTCCTGCTCTATTGAATTGGGACCGTAACCATGACCAATATAATCAGTTGATGAAAAACTTACTGTAAGCATATCGGTAATTGCATCGACACCCAGCTTCTCTTCTTCAATGGCAGCTTTAGCCATTTCGATCGTAAAACTATTGCCATAAGGTGTTGATGATATCACACCATAATTCTTACCAATAAATTTTTTTAGATCGTAAGGAAAACCAGTACCAACCCCTTTATTTTCATAAGACTTTTGATCCGCCGTGCTTTGCAAATAAGTATTTATAGGATACAAAGTGGCCCAACCCTTCTCATAATATTTATCTACCAATTTCTTTGCATTCAGATCTTTTACCCATTGTGGCAGATCGCTCATATAATAACTAGAAGTGATCCATTTGCCTTCCTGGCTATCATACCAATAAGCTGCATTGGCGCTATGGCCAGCTGGCAAAATACCACCACGATCTTTTATTGCAATACCAATTACTTTACTTTGAAAATTTGTAGCCAGGCGTAATTCGTCGCATATGGTTGTTACCAATAAATTTCTTGGACTTTGTAATCCCATATTTGTTGCGCTTCCTACAGTTTGTACAGTTTTATCTTCCGTACAATAGACATTCCGTTGTTCTGCATTGTCCCACCAAAAATTACCGGCAATGCCATGGATAGCAGGGACAGAGCCTGTGAAAATACAAGTATGACCCGGAGCCGTAATAGTTGGCGCATAAGGTATCAGCGTGTTCTCACAACTGAACCCTTGGTTCAGCATTCTTTTAAACCCTCCGTTAGCAGCATATCGATCATAATAACGATAGAGATAATCCCAGCGCATTTGATCTATTGTAATTCCAACTACAAGCTTTGGTCTTTGAAGAGTTTCACCTGGAGTTCCGGATTGAGCAATTGAGGTAATGAAAATAAATAAGGAAAGGATAATCGAACAAATCCGCTGCATAAATCTTTAGTTTTTATAAAGATAGGGGAAATGAAAATATGGTTGCAGACGGTTAGGTACAGCAAATAGTTGGCTATTGCAGAATTAATTTTCTTTAAAACTCAAATACCCTTCGATGCATGTTCCACCTGATGCCAAATGCAACAATGGTTGTTGAAGTGGATTGAGATGTATTTGATGGCACATCAAATTTTCGATTACTCACCGTACCTTCTATAAATAAATTTTCTTTTAGCTCATAAGAAAGTAAAAATGAGAAAAAGGTAGTAGATGATTCAATGCCTGAAACTATTTCATATCCATAATCTCCTTGTCTTGGGGGAGATGTATTAGGCAAAAATATATTGCTTCCAAAACTACGACCCCCGGTATCCAATCCTTGTTTCCAATACATTGCTTTTGCCAGTAATGTCCATTTTGGTGCAGGCTGATAACGAAGTATTCCAATTGTTTCACTGAAGTTAGCGCCAAGAGGATGTGCCAATGGCTGGTTGTAATGTGTATAGTTAGCAACGGAATCACGATGCGAATAAGTAAATGGTCTTACCCGGTTATGTTCCAGTTGCAGGTCAAGATTTTTTATTCCAAATGCGTTGACGTATTTAGCGCCAAGCTGCAACCCCCATTTATTGGCCCACCAGCCATCGCCACTTTTAATTTGCTCTAAATTAAATTCATCAAACAGGAATTGTCCGTAAAACTGCACTTGTTTTAATATGTTCAATTTAAAATCAAATCCGGCAACTGAATTATCATAGCTCCCATTTTGCTGTTCAATGGAACGATAAAAAATGATCGGGTTCAGGTAACTAAATTCAAAATGATCAGTTCGGCCAAACATTACACCTTCAAACAAACCGATATTTAATTTCTTTGTCACATTCACATCAAGATGATGGAAGGCTGCATATTTTTTTCTGAGTAAACGATCAGGCCCACGAGGCTCGGTTTGTTGCAGCTCCATAAATAAGTTCTGATAGTTGAATTTCCAGATCCTTGTATTCAGTTTTAGAAAAAGTGTATTGTTACCAAAATCACTTAAGAATAAACTACGATAACCATTGCCGATAAAATTTTTGTCATAACCAAAAACCACATCAATATATTTGGTAACATTAAAAGTGAAGTAACCTCTGCCATCAAAATAATCAAACCCCGTTCCTTTGAAATTCTTATAATACCCTGCACCAGGTACTGATTGAAATTTATCTTCCCAACCTTGTACATACAATGGATCTCTTTCCTGGTTATCCACGATAGATGCAGCAAACCCAATTTTATTTGCAATACGACCGCGAACACTCACACCTCTTGAGTTCAGAAAAAGGCTTTCATCATTATCACTTTCTTTCATGTACTGAAATTGAATGACCGGGTTGATGACAAGATCAAAATCTTTTACATGAACTTCATACAAATTTGCCGGTGTCTTATAAAAAGGACCAATGCGTTTTTTACTTTTAATTGCGTTGCGTTGTGAATCGGGTAAATATTCAATATTATTTAAGTAAAGGCTGCGCAGATTATATTCATCTGTTTTAGAGAGCACAACTCCCGGGTGATTTTGTTTATAACCTATTACACCTCTTACCATCTGAAAACGGTTTAGAGGTTTTGTTTTGGAAAAATTGAGAATGGAATCTTTTTGACCAAGAATTTCCAACCGGTCAGTTAAAATATATTCTTTTGATCCGAAGGGTACATAAGTAGATTGAGAAATTGCAAAGACTGGAAATAGAATAAAGATTAGTCTTGCAAGGGTTTGTTTAAATTGCATGGGTATTGGTTTTTCAACGATAAATCGAGAACAAGATATGCAAAATTACCTGATTAAGAATGTACAGGTTGTAAATGAAGGAAGAATAATTACATCAGATGTATTAATAAAAAATGGCCGCATTGAAAAAATTGGGGAACTAAATACTCAAGTGGATTCTTCAGTGAAAGAAATAAATGGCGAAGGAAAATATCTTTTACCCGGTGCTATTGATGACCAGGTTCATTTTCGTGAGCCTGGACTTACACATAAGGCAACAATTTATACGGAAGCAAAAGCTGCAGTGGCTGGCGGTGTTACCAGTTTTATGGAAATGCCAAATACAATTCCAAATGCACTTACACAAGAACTGCTAGAAGAAAAATACTCGATCGCTTCAAAAACTTCTTTAGCCAATTATTCTTTTTTTATGGGCACCAGCAATAACAATGCTGATGAAGTTTTAAAAACAAATGATAAACGAAAAGATATTTGTGGTATAAAAATTTTCATGGGATCTTCTACAGGCAATATGCTGGTAGATAGTCCGAACACATTGGATAAAATTTTTCGCGAAAGTGAAGTGCTGATCGCCACGCATTGCGAAGACGAACGGATCATAAAAGAAAATTTAGAAAAGATCAGGAAAGAGAACCGTGAACTTACTGCCGCCGATCATCCTTTGATCAGAAACGAAGATGCCTGCTATGAATCTTCTTTGCTGGCAATACAGATCGCAAAAAAATATAACACACGATTACACATCCTGCATATTTCCACTGAAAAGGAATTACTGCTTTTCACAAACATGTTTCCATTAAAAGAAAAAAGAATTACGGCTGAGGTTTGTGTACATCATCTTCATTTCACCAGTGATGATTATGCAAGGCTAGGCAATAAAATAAAATGCAACCCTGCTATTAAGGCGCCGCATAATCGGGAAGGTCTTTGGAAAGCATTACTGGATGATCGCCTTGATGTGATCGCCACCGATCATGCGCCGCATACGATGGAAGAAAAGAACGAGCCTTATGAAAAAGCACATGCGGGTTTGCCACTGGTTCAGCATTCTGTATCATTAATGCTTTATTATTACAAACAAGGAAAGATCAGTTTGGAAAAAATTGCTGAAAAAATGAGTCATACTGTGGCTGATTGTTTTCAAATAAAAGACAGGGGGTATATTCGTGAAGGATATTTTGCCGACCTTGTTTTAATAGATATGAAGCAACAAACAAAAGTTTCAAAAGAAAATATTTTATATAAATGTGGTTGGAGTCCGTTGGAAGGATTTGAATTTCCTGCAACCATTACACATACTTTTGTTAATGGACATTTGGTTTATGGAAACGGGGCATGGGATGAATCTAACAAAGGCATGCGTCTGTCTTTTAACAGATAAAAAATATTCAATGCGCTATATTCAAGTTTAAATTTCTCATTCACTATTCACGTTCATGCATCTTGACGCAACAACATACAATGATATCTCAGTCTTTCACCAGGAAGAAGAATTTTCTATTTTTCATAAACTTAATTTTACAAGGACTGTTTATGGCAAAGAATGGTTACGTCATTTCTTTTCGGAGCCACATCATGATCTGAAAAAAATTATTGGTACACAAAAAATAATCCGGACATTAAATGAACACCTCGATGATTGGCCAACCGAGATCACCAATGGCACTTTACTAGTAGTTGAAAAATATCTTGATTATAATGTAGACCCTCTTCCCCGAGATCCAAATGCATTTAATTCATGGACCTATAAAACTTTTCATGTAGAAGATTACCGAATGGTAAAATATTCTGTAGGTCATTGCACCGATTTTTTCAGAGGACTAAAAAAATTGGTGGATCTTTTTAGCCAACAAGAATTACCAGCTTTTTTTAAAATCTATATCGAACGTGCAGAACAATTATTAAGAGAAACGCCGCTTGCAAAAATTTCTTCTTCCAGACCTGGTGAAAGTTTTTCTCCGATGCAAAATCTCTATTTTGGCTATCATATTCGTAACCGGTACAAAAATGACACCGTTGAGTTGCTGGAAATTTTTGGAAGACTGGATGCATGGTATTCAATGGCGATGGCGATGAAAAAATTTGATCTTCGTTTTCCTGAATTTATTGAAACAGACAGACCAAGCGTAAACGCAAAAGGACTTTATCATTTATTATTGAAGCACCCTGTGTCTTATGATCTCGTGTTAAACCCCGATCATAACTTTCTTTTTCTTACCGGTGCAAATATGGCAGGCAAAAGCACCTTGATAAAATCTGTGGGATCGGCTGTATTTCTTGCACATCTTGGTATGGGTGTGCCCGCAGAACAAATGACATTGACTTTATTTGATGGTTTGCTTACTAATATCAATGTAGTTGATAATATTGCGAAAGGTGAAAGCTATTTCTTTAACGAAGTACAAAGAGTAAAAAATACTGTTGAGAAAATTAACAATGGAAAAAAATGGCTGGTGCTGATCGATGAATTATTTAAAGGCACCAATGTGCAAGATGCTATGAAATGCTCGCTAACAGTTATAAAAGGTTTGATCAAAATTAAAAACTCGCTGTTTATTCTATCCACCCATTTATATGAGATCGGTGAAGAGCTGAAACAATATCCCAATATCAGTTTCCGATATTTTGAAACCACGGCCAATGACGATCAATTAGAATTCAGTTATCAATTAAAAGAAGGAATAAGCAACGACCGGCTGGGTTATCTCATCCTGAAAAGAGAGAAAGTGGTGGATATGCTGGAGAAACTGTAGAACCACGATTTACAGGATTAGTTTAGATTTGAAGGTAATCAGGAAAATTTATTTATGCGTATAATATTTTTTTTGTCGGCATTGCTATGCTCAAATGTGTTAAGTTTTAGTCAAACCAATATTGATGTATTACATTATAAATTCAATATTGGATTTAACGATGTGAATGATACCGTCTATGGTGTTGCAGAAATAAAAGTAAAATTTCTGCAATCGTCCAATGAAGTGAATTTTGATCTGACCAAAACAAAAGATAACGGCAAAGGAATGAAAGTTGGAAAACTACAGGGCGGCAATATTCGCGGTAGTATTTCCAAAGAAGAAAGTTTTCGCATTTTATTATCTCAAAATATGAATGCCGGCGATACTGCAACATTTATAATTCCTTATTCAGGAATTCCTGCTGATGGTCTCATCATTTCCAAAACAAAATACGGTCATCGAAGCTTTTTTGCAGACAACTGGCCCAATCGTGGTCACAACTGGCTTCCTTGTCATGATGATCCGGCTGATAAAGCAACGGTAGAATTTATTGTAACAGCGCCGGAGCATTACCAGGTTGTTGCCAATGGTGTACAGGTAGAAGAAACTTCTCTTGGCAATGGTTTTAAGCTTACACACTGGAAAGAAGATACACCCATCTCAACAAAAGTAATGGTGATCGGTGCGGCAGATTTTGCTGTGAATCTTGCAGGAGTAGTAAATGGAAATATTCCAGTTTATAGCTGGGTGTATCCGGAAAATAAAGACAAAGGTTTTTATGATTATGCTATGGCAAAAGATATTCTTCCTTTCTTTATAAATAATGTCGGCCCTTATGGTTATAAAAAATTAGCCAACGTGCAATCGAAAACAAGATTTGGTGGACTTGAAAATGCAAATACAATTTTTTATTCGGAGAGTTCTGTAAGCGGTACAAGAAAAAGCGAAAGATTGCTGGCACATGAAATAGCACATCAGTGGTTTGGCAATATGGCGACCGAAAAAAGTTTTGGCCATCTGTGGTTGAGTGAGGGCTTCGCTACTTATTTCACCATTCTTTATTTTGAAAATAAATATGGAAAAGATACTGCAATAAAAATGCTGAAAGAAGACAAGGAGCAGATCATCAATTTTTCAAAAGAAAGCAATAAAGCGATCGTTGACACTGAAGAAAAAGATTACATGAAATTGCTCAATGCAAATTCTTACCAAAAAGGCGGATGGATATTACACATGTTGCGTTCCGAATTGGGTGATTCCGTTTTCTGGAGATCGATAAGAAAATATTATGGAACCTATGCTGGCGGTGTTGCCGATACAGAAGATCTGCAAAAAGTATTTGAAGAAGTTTCAGGAAATAAATTATCGCAGTTCTTCAAACAATGGTTATACACAACCGGGCAACCTGACCTTTCCATACAATGGAATTACAACAGCCAGTCAAAAGAAGTGATTGTTACCATAAACCAGCAACAATCTGCAGAATTCATTTTTCCACTGGAGATAAGTTTAAAATATTCTTCAGGAAAACCTGAAACACAAAAAGTATATGTAGATAAAAAATCTAAGATCTTTTCTTTTAAAACAAAAGAGAAACCTACGTCTGTAATTGTTGACCCGGATACAAAGTTGCTTATGCAAAGCTCAATTAAGGAAAAATAAACTCAAATGATCAGTATTGGTTTTTTTCTTACATTTAATTCACCCACCAATTACAAACCACTATGGCACTCAAAGCCGACCATTTTATTACACCAATCAGGCTCGTTTTGCCCGGTATTATCGTATCCGTCATTGGCCTTTTTACAAGCAATTACATTTTTAATAACCCCGAAAAGATCAAAGGCAATAGCTCTCGTATTGCATGGGACAATCTTAAAAGGTTTGAAAAAATTTATAAAGATTATACTGAAATTCTTCCATGTGAGTATAAAGGGAATATTAATAAAGATTATTCCCAGCACTTGATTCATTTACAGGAAATGACCGCTGAAAATCTTAAAATGCTGAGAGATGATAAAGATGTGGATAAACTAATGGCCGCCATTATTAACCTGCGTATCGATACATACACACAACTTAAAAATAGTTCACAAAGTTTTTTTGATTCCCTGTCATTTTATCAGGCAGACATTGGTCGATTGCAAGAGTTGAACGCTAATATGCAAATAAAATTTATTAACTATAATAAACATGTTTACAACCGAGATTCGTCTATTATAGATCATCTTGGACAAGAATTAAGTCAACATTACAAGGCATTCAAAAATGTAAATTTTAATATATTTAATAATGCTGCTGACACCTTAGACCATGCTATTCTGCAAAACAATATTATCGGCATTTGGTCCTTACTGACAAATGACATCCCTGTATTGATAAAAATTGATAACCAGCACAGCGGCACCTGGACTCAGGAACAAAATGAACATCCTTTTACATGGAATCTCGAAAAAACAAAACTTACAGTCCATTTTACTGATAAATTTGAAGATAATATAGTTTTCGATGTGATCGCATGCACAGAAAAAAACCATTTCACTTTTTAGTAATGTGGATGGTAATGCACTCTTCAATGTTGCATGCAGGGTCAGAAATAAATAAATTCATGTTACTTCTTAAACATAATTACAAACCATCATGGCACTCAAATCAGAACATTTTATTACACCGATAAAGCTGGTTTTACCCGGCATAATTGTATCGTTGATTGGTCTTACAGCAACCAATTATATTTTCAATAACCCCAAAAAAAATAAAGCAAAGGCAACTTATAATACCTGGAATGTGATCAGGCAATTTGAGGAAAGCTTTGAGGAAAATTCGGACCTCATCCCTTGCCGACTAGATACTTTTGACCAGGTACAGTTCAGAAAAGACTATATACATCTGCTAGAAATGACCAGGCAAAATATCCTTGACCTAAAAGATGATGATAACATTGATAAACGACTTTCAGCTATTATCAATCTTAAAATTGACAGCTATAACGAAATAAAAAAGATCACAGAAGCCTTTCTTGATAGCTTCCTGGTTATAAAAAAAGAATTAAATAACGGGTTATATACCAATGAGGAACAATTAACGGTCACCAGTTATGTACAATATAATTATCTTAATGAGCTTTCTCATATAAGCAACCGCGACACCGCTGTCATTTCGGGCATTTTAAATGGTCTGACGAAAAGTTATATTGATTATGTTGATAGTTTTAAAGTGGAAGAAAAAACACAACCGATAAAAGAATTGCAAACCAATGTGATCGGGAATTGGTACACCACCGATAAAGTTACTATCACTATAAAAAAAGACAATAGTGGACATTGGAAACAAGAAGGGCTTGAAACTGATTTTACGTGGAAGTTTGATACATCCCTACTTATAAAAGATACAATCAATCCTAAGTTTTCCCAAATAGCGATAAAATTTCCTAATGGCAACACCATACCGTTTGAAATGCTGAAAGCATCTGCGCAAATCTTTGCTTTTTACATCAAGGATAGCCGTGGAAATTTTATTTACAGTTCTGCATGCCGACGACCGGATACACAATAAGATGTCTATTTTATTTTCGCATACCACTTTCGTGTAATTGAAAAGGTGTATTCTCCTTTTTCCTTCATGCTGTTAATTTTTTAACAGCCATGCTGAGTTTGTAATGATACTTATCTAATAAATATACCGGCAAATAAATCCCCGTTAATCCAAATAGAAGAAAAGAAAACAAAAAGCTTACCCAGTAGCTTATATTTTTTAAAACTGTTCCAGTAATTGAGCTGCTTTTTTATGGATAATAATTCATTTCCGTGTAGTGATACTGTTAATTATTTTATCATTACCCAATCCACTTGCAATTAGTGTATAAGCAGTGAAAGGAAGCTCACTGGGCATCAAAATTGAAGTATATTCACATAGCTTCAAAAATCTCTCCGTGTTTCAACCGTAGGTAGTTCAAAATAAAGAACGCTGCTTGCAAAGAGAAAAACAAGGGTAATACTACCACAAAATGACATTATCTGACTTATTTAATAAGAATTCAATACTTAAAAGATATTATTTCAAAACGCTGATCGTAATTGGTTTTTTCTGGACCTTATTTGATTACTCAAGGTTTCTTGCTCTTAGTTTAATCGAAGAGGTTGATGAATATCCCTTTGCTGAAACAAGCCAGAGCATTTTTATTTTAATGTTTATCATTGGTCTGATAGCGTATTCAACAATGGCTTACTGGCTTATTTTTCCATTAAAAACACGTTTACGCAAGTACCCGCTTTGGCTCAATTTTGTTTTAAAAACGCTGATACTTTGTCTTGGGACTGCTGTTTATGCCATTCTTAATTTTTATATTGTCTATATATTTATTTACGGAAAAAGTCCCATCGCTGCTTCCAATTCGCTTTTTCATTTTGCTTTTCAAACCAGTTGGTTGTTGAGTTATGTATCATCGCGGTTGTTGCTTTATATTATCACCCTCTTTGCCCTCGAAATAAATGAAAAGTATTCTCCCGGGGTATTCACAGATATTTTTATTGGCAAATACCTCGATCCAAAGGAAGAAAAAAGGATCATTTTTTTTATTGATCTTAAAGACTCCACTCCCATTGCTGAAAAACTGGGACATAAAAAATATTTCTTTTTTATCCGTGATTTTATCCATCATATTTCACTGGCTTTGTTGGAATACGACGGGTTAATATACCAATATGTAGGCGATGAAATTGTGGTCTCATGGCTTTCAAATAAAAGCAACAAACATAAAAGTCTGCAATGTATAATAAGAGCACGGCGTATTATTCAAAAAGAAAGTGACTATTACAGAAGAGAGTATGGAATTGTTCCTGAATACCGCATTGGTGCGCACATGGGTCTTGTTACAGTTGGGGAAATTGGAATAGTAAAAAAAGATTTAACAATGAGTGGTGATGCGATGAACACTGCGGCAAGAATAAGAACACAGTCAGGAGAATTAAATCAAAAAATTGTTGGCTCTGCTGATTTTGTAAAAACTATTGGCCTCAAAGATTTTCAAATGGAAAGTCTCGGTTTTATTGACCTGAAGGGGAAAAAAGAAGCTTTAGAATTATTTGCTCTAAAAATCTGATCGAATATCTCAGTGTTCAACAAATAAAAATGATAAAGCTCAACAACGAAAGAAAAATGTAACTACTTCACTTACCCCTTTGTGGTATCGGCTGCAATAATTATTTCTATATCTTCATCTCATGCTTGTAAAAGTATTTGGCAGCGCTGTTTATGGTGTTGATGCGATCACTATTACCATCGAAGTAAATTGGATGAGCACCGGTATCGGCGTTGTTATTGTCGGCCTGCCGGATAATGCAGTAAAAGAAAGCTTACAGCGAATTGAAAGTACTTTTAAATCGCTTGGCTTTCAAATGCCAAGAACAAAAATTGTAGTGAACATGGCGCCGGCTGATATTAAAAAAAGCGGAACACCTTTTGATCTTCCAATTGCAATTGGCATTTTAGCTGCTTCGGAATTAATATCAAATCATGAAGCGATCGAAAAATATTTAATAATGGGTGAACTGAGTCTTGATGGAGAACTGAGGTCAATTAAAGGATCACTTCCAATTGCGATACAGGCAAGAAAAGAAAATTTTAAAGGATTGATCGTACCAAAAGCAAATGCAAAAGAAGCGGCAATAGTTAATAACCTAAATGTATTTGGTGTTGAAAATATTGAAGAGGTAATAAATTTTTTCGCAAATGATGAAAAAGGACTTGATCCGGTTGTTGTAAATACAAGAGAAGAATTTTATAACTCGCAATATGACTATGAAATAGATTTTGCTGACGTAAAAGGGCAAGAAAATATAAAAAGAGCATTGGAGATCGCGGCGGCAGGCGGTCATAATGCAATACTGATCGGCCCGCCCGGTGCTGGAAAAACAATGCTTGCAAAACGGTTGCCAACCATTCTTCCCCCATTATCATTACATGAAGCATTAGAAACAACAAAGATCCATTCGGTAGCAGGCAAGCTTCCTGAAAATTCTACCCTGGTTTCAAAACGTCCGTTTCGTTCGCCGCATCATACTATTTCTGATGTTGCTTTGGTGGGAGGCGGTGGTAATCCGCAACCCGGAGAAATTTCTTTGGCACATAATGGTGTTTTGTTCCTTGATGAATTACCTGAATTCAAAAGAACGGTGTTGGAAGTAATGCGTCAACCGATGGAGGAAAGAAAAGTAACCATCTCAAGAGCAAAAGTTGCTTTGGATTTTCCTGCTTCATTTATGCTGATCGCTTCTATGAATCCATGTCCCTGCGGCTTTTTTAATCATCCTGAAAAAGAATGTACCTGCCCACCCGGGGCTGTGCAGAAATATTTAAATAAAATTTCGGGTCCATTACTTGATCGTATCGATCTGCATGTGGAAGTAACTCCCGTTGCATTTAATGAATTATCATCCACAAAAAATTCTGATAACTCAACTTTTATTCGCGAAAAAGTTATCAAAGCGAGAGAGATGCAGGCAGAACGTTATAAAAACAATCCCGGTATCTATTGCAATGCGCAGATGAGCAGTAAAATGCTAAAAGAAATTTGTGTGATCGATACTGTTGGACAGAATTTATTAAAAGCTGCGATGGAAAAACTAAATCTTTCGGCCCGTGCTTACGATAGAATCTTAAAAGTATCGAGAACAATTGCTGATCTCCATGAAAGTGAAAAGATAAAACCTGAACATTTAGCTGAAGCTATTCAATACAGGAGCCTGGATCGTGAAGGCTGGGGTGGCTAATTCTTAATTCAATTGCTAAAAATGACTTTCTTATCTAAGCTAATCATTTTTTATTTTTTTCTATAAATCCCTAGTATAGCAAAGCCAGGAATTCTATTTCTAAAAATCTGAATCCATTGTTTCCGAAAAGGGCGAATCATTTTTGTAAAAATTAATTTATTGGGTTGTATGATAGACACATCTAACTCAAGGCCATCAAGGTATTGATTATAATCCCTGAATGGAGACACTTTTATGCTTTCAGTTTTTAGCGGAAAAAAATTCTGAATATTGTTTAAAGATTCATGATTCCACCATCCCATATGATGTGGAGGAAAATTAAGCCACTCAAATTTATGAACACCAAAAATATGCGGATCGTTATTGGGAACTGCTATGATCATAAGGCCGTCTTTCTTTAAGCATTTTATTGCGCTTTGTAAAAAATCTCTTACAGAGCTTATATGCTCAAGCACCTGGAAAAAAGTCACTACATCATATACCTCCTCATGCTGATCGCTATGCTGTTCGATTGTTTCCATAGAGCAGGGTATTTCTTTACGTTCAAGTTCCTTAAAAGCTGAAGCGCTAAACTCCAATCCAAATACATTACATTGCTTTTCTTTTTTTAACCTTTCTAAAAAAGCACCCCAACCACATCCTATATCCAAAACTTTACAATTTTGAGGAACTACTTTAAATGCTTCTTCGTACTCCCATTTCCAGGTCGGGTAATAAGAATTATTGCTCTCAAGTAATGTATAAAATGCAGAACTGCCAGCGAGTTTATCAGGATAAAAAAAACGCAGTTTTGAATCACTGCATTCATAAAGTGGCAACTCTTTCATGCCATTGAAATAACTGCTAACATCTATTTTAAATCTTTTATTGTATCCCTTAATGATTGTATCAATAGAAAATGAATCAATTACTTTTGCTTCTTTTCCTGTAATGGGTGAATACATAAATTGCTATTGATAATTTTATTATTGCAGAATAGTTATTGCAAAAAACTGCAAACACCATATTTATCCAAAGATAATGTGAACCAGTATTGTTGTTGATTTTTTGTTCCTTTAACTGATTTCTTTTACTTTAAGCAACCTTTACCGGATTTAATATTCATTTCTTCGCAATACCCTAAATTTAAAATCCCGACATTTGGAAAACAAAAATTAAAAGTTAATATGAGTGACCGCAATCTACCACGACTAAGTGATTGGCACATACGCAGCAAAGACCCTCATTATATTCATTACTATTTTCTTATCAACGATATTAAAGAATCATTGGAAAAATATGCCCGTGGTAGTTTTCTCGATCTTGGATGTGGCAATAAACCTTATGAAACAATTTACAATCCATTGACAAAAACACAGATTGGTTGTGATGCGGTTCAAAGTGATAAAAACAAGGTTGAGGTTGTTTGTTTAGCAACAGATCTGAAATTTGAAAACAGTTCATTTGATTCGATTCTTTGTACACAGGTACTGGAGCATGTGTATGATCATCATACAATGCTGAAAGAGATTTCCAGGGTCCTGAAACCAGGAGGACATATCATGTTAACCGTTCCATTTGTTTGGGAACTGCATGAAGAGCCTCATGATTTCTTTCGCTTTACCCCCTACGCATTAAGAACACTTTTTGAAGAGGCCGGGCTCGTCGTTGATTATATAAAGCCAAATGGAGGAAAATGGGCAGCTATTTACCAATTAAGGAACAACATGCTTTATCATTCCTTTAGAACAAGAAAAACTTTTTTTAATAAGCTCAAGAAGATCTTTTTTATGGAGCTAAGATTTACCCAGCTTCGCAATCTTTACGCCATCTGGCTTGATAAAAAATTCAGAAGCGATATTTTTACACTCAACTACATTGTCGTTGCACATAAACCCGCTTGATTGCGTATGGATTCAGTTCTCTTTATTTCAATAATGAATAGCGCAGCCTGGGGAGGCAGTGAAGAGATATGGTACAAATCAGCATTGCATCTTGCCGGCAAAAACCAAAAAGTAGGTGTGTGCTGTTTCAACTGGAAGGGAAAAGACGAAAAACTGCACCAATTACAAAAGGCCGGTTGTAAATTATACCTGCTGCCTGGAAAATCAGAAACAAGATCTTTGTGGGGTAAATACAAATTAAAAAAAGCATTGCATTCGATCCCATTTTCTGAATATAACAAAGTCGTGCTTAACCAGGGAGGTTGGAAAGATGTTGCCCATGGACCATTTAAGAAATTATACCAAAAGCTTCCACCTTATGTATTGCTTTTTCATAATTATGATACGTTAGAAAAATTAAAGAGCAATAAGATTAAGCTACTTCATAATTGGGTACAGAATGCAGAAAAAAACATTGGCGATGCTGGTCGCATTTTTTCTGCAATTAAAAGCAATTGCAAACTGGATATACCCCGAAATTATGTATTGTTTAATCCTGTTACCATTCAATTGCCGGGTGGCCAAACTCCTTTTACATCAGCAGCAGAAGACAGACTGGAGTTTGCAGTACTTGCAGAATTGGATGTAAAACGCAAAGCCCAGGATGTGTTGATTAAAACGCTGGCAGCAGAAAAATGGAAAACCAGGAATTACATGCTGAATATTTATGGCAATGGCAATGACAAACAAATCTTAGAAAAATTAATTATTGATACAGGTCTTTCTTCAAAAGTTTTTCTGAAAGGTTTTACCAAAGATGTAAAAGAAGTATTGTCCAATTCACACGTATTATTGCAGCTCACACACCTGGATGCAATGCCTATTTCTGTAACAGAAGCACTGGCTATGTCAAGAGCTGTTATAGCAAGTGATGTGGGCGATATGCCATTATGGATCAATGAAGGAGTAAATGGATGGATAACGGAAAAGGTTTGTATTGATGAAATAGACAGGGTGCTTGAAAATGCATGGCAACAACGAAACAAATTGGAGGAAATGGGAAGAGAATCCTACAAGATCTTTAAACAAAAATATCCCGAACACCCTGTAGAATATTTTTTGAACCTGGCAGGCATATCATCGAATAAAACGAAGAATGAATGAAATCTTATTGGGAAATATTAAACAATTACTACGATCATATTTATATTATTTCTGTACAGTCTGCTGACAAAAGAAGGGAATCATTTGCTGACCGATTTTCAGGTTTGAATTATTCTTTTTTCTACGGAGCCGATAAAAAAGATCTTGCCATTGAAGAGTTAATAGAAAAAAATATTTACAGTGAAAAGCTTACCCGTAAACATCACCGGTATAACAAGACAATGATGCCCGGAGAAATTGCTTGTGCATGGAGTCATAAAATGATATATGAGGATATGCTGAAAAAGAATTTCAATCGTGTGATGATCTTTGAAGATGATGCAGTACCGGATACGTCTGTATTAAATAATGTAGAAATAATTCTGTCTGAAATTCCGGGTGACTGTGAATTGCTGATGTGGGGTTGGGCAAAAAATGGCGATGTGGAGTTTGGCTCATCATTAAAAAAAATTGCTTACCATATACAACATATCGTCGGCTTACTTAAATGGGATCACTATATGATTCGCAATATGTATGCCTCTCCCTATTCGAATCATCTTAAAAAAGCCGGCTTTCATGACTTTGCCCATGCATATGGCATTACCCGCAGTGGAGCGGAAAAATTTTTGAAAATGCAAACTCCTATTCAATACATCGCCGATAACCTGCTTGCTTATGCCATTACAAAGAATATTGTAAGAGGCTATATTGTTTATCCTGCTGCTATACTGCATGATAACCTTCCTGACGGGACAGCGAGAGATTCGTATATTCGTTGACTAATTTTTGAAACCTTTACATGAAAATACTTCTTCAATACCTGAAGCCTCATAAATGGCTGGTTGTTCTCGTACTGACATTGGCCGCTATTAATATTGGCTTTTCACTTGTTGATCCAATCATATTCGGTAAACTGATCAACCTTGCCAATGCTCACCAGGTTTTACCTGCTCCTGATAAATTTTATACCTGGCATGATTATCTTTTTATAAGATTAGATTATGTAAATAAAAACGGGCAGCCAGATCATATGTACGGAGTAGTATGGTTATTACTTGCTTCGATAACGGTTGCAATGATCAGTCGTATTTCAAAAAATTTCCAGGATTATTTTTTGAATGTAGTTATTCAAAAATTTGGCGCAAAAGTTTTTACTGATGGATTACAACATGCAATGAAATTGCCTTACCAACAGTTCGAAGATCAGCGCAGTGGTGAAACACTTTCCGTATTAACCAAAGTAAGAGCCGATGTAGAAAAATTCATGATCAACTTCATTAATATTCTTTTTGGTGTATTGGTTGGAGTTGTTTTTGTATTTATATATGCTGCCATTTTTATTAACTGGCGCATCCCTGTAGCTTATCTTGTCGGCATTTTTGTACTCACTTTTATTACCAACAAACTAAGTAAAAAGATCAAGATCATTCAAAAAAATATTGTAGGACAAACAACTGCACTCGCTGGCTCTACCACTGAATCTTTGCGCAATATTGAATTGGTAAAAAGTCTTGGGTTAACACACCAGGAAGTAGAACGATTAAATAAAAACACTTATAAAATTCTTGGACTTGAATTGACCAAAGTGAAACGTATACGAAGTATCAGTTTTATACAGGGAACAATGGTAAATACACTTCGCCAGGTTATCCTTTTTATATTAATGTCATTGATCTTTGGTAGAGAGATGGATGCAGGTCAGTTAGTAACTATGCAAATATTTTCCTTTTTCGTATTCGGCCCTTTGCAGGAGATCGGCAATATCCTTCTTTCTTACAGGGAAGCTGAAGCATCGTTGAATAATTTCGACACTTTAATGAAAAAAGAACCTGAAAAAGATCCGATCAATCCAAAACATTTGGGCAATATCAAAACACTTTCATTCAAGAATGTCGCATTCAAACATCAGACTGCTTCACAAAAAGCGATCAATAATATAAGTTTTGATGTGCAAACAGGCGAAACAATTGCCTTTGTGGGTCCAAGCGGAAGCGGAAAGTCTACTTTGATGAAATTATTAGTTGGGCTTTACCGTCCTCAGGAAGGAAAAATTTTATACAATAACCTGGATGAAACAGAATTACGATTTGATGATCTGCGCAACCAGATCGGATTTGTAACGCAAGACACCAATTTATTTAGCGGCAGTATTAAAGAAAATTTATTATTTGTAAACCCATCGGCAACAGAAGAAGAGTTGATGGATGCACTAAACAAAGCTGCCTGCCAAAATTTATTAGCCCGTGCAGAAAAAGGGCTTGAGACAATGATCGGAGAAGGTGGATTAAAATTATCAGGCGGCGAAAAACAACGCTTATCTATTGCAAGGGCTTTATTAAGAAAGCCAAAACTCTTGCTATTTGATGAAGCCACTTCTGCATTGGATTCATTAACCGAAGAAGAGATCACTGATACCATACGTGAGATCTCACAACAGGGTAACCAGGTAACTATATTGATCGCCCATCGTCTTTCCACTATCATGCATGCCGATAGAATTTATGTTTTAGAGAAAGGAGAAGTAGTGGAAACAGGTAATCATGAAAAATTGTTGGAAGAAAAAGGATTGTACTATGCAATGTGGCGTCAGCAAATTGGTGAAAGAAAAAAATTAACAGCTGCATAATCACATAAATCAGGAGTCATGTTCGGCTTTTTATTTGGAAAAAATAAAATCAAAGAAGCGGTAAAAAAAGGCGCTGTCATTATTGATGTAAGAACACCGCATGAATATGATAATGGAAGAGTTCCCCGTTCTATAAATATCCCGGTTGACAGGATCTCTGCAAGTATTGAAAGAATAAGATCAATGAAAAAACCAATCATTGTTTGTTGCGAGTCGGGTATGCGCAGCAATACAGCAAAAAATATATTAAAATCAGCAGGCCTGTCAGAGGTTTATAACGGAGGAAGCTGGGAATCTGTTTTGAAAATAATCAATAAACTTTAAGGATTTACTTTCACTTTTAGTGTTGTTACCGAAGTATTGCCTCCATGATCCTGGAACTCTACGCGAATAGTATAATCAATTGGCATTGTTACCATTGCTTTATAGGCAAGACGATAATCAAGGGCTGCTAAAAAATGAGTTTCATAATCTCCTATTGCAATTACAAAACCAGTTACATCATTTTTTATTTCCACTTTTCCTTTATATAGTTTCTTATCATCAGTCACTTTACCTTCTACAATTATTGAATCGCCGCTTGTGTATACCTGGTTGGCCGTTGGTTTTGAAACGGTAATGGTTGGAAACACATCATCGTTTTCATCGATGGCATCAAGAGGTTCAGCTCCCGGACCTCCAACTTTTGAACAGGAGATCATGATCAAACTTGCTAAAACGAGCATTCCTATAAAACAAAAACATTTTTTCATTGCTATTTATTTCCTTCTTTCCCTTTCCAAAGACCCGTAAAGAAGTTTGATTTTTCCAGTTCCTCAATATCACTCAGCTCAACTTCAATAGCCTTTGTACTTTGTGTTATCTCGATCAGTGAAATAATTAAAGAGGTCAGTAAACTAAGCAAACCCACAGCAAAAATATATTTCGCAATTTCCTGCCACTCGCTGTAGATACTATACATTGTTACTACACTGCAAACAAAACTGAAAACACCTAACCCCTGCATGTATCTTACCAATATTAATCTTCTTCTTAAGCTTTGTATTTGGTAGATCAAAGCATTGCTCTTCTCTCCTTTTTTATACTCATCGTGCAAACGCCTTACGAGGTTGGCTAAGGCAAGGAAACGATTTGTATATGCCAGCAATAACAAACTAATAGCAGGAAACAACAATGCCGGCGTATTGAAAGTAAGTTCCATGCTTAAAAGTATCACAGGTTTTCTTAAGCTAGGAAAATATTTATTAACCCAGCTTTATTGCTACTATTAGGGTTCTGTTGCGTCGCACTCTTCAGGGTTCTATTCGCTTATCAACTTTTCTTTGCAGCAAATTCCAGCGGTATGTTGATCTTCAGAGAAAAATTTCTACCTGGGTTAAACACTCCGATTCTGCCTGTTAACATATTCTCTCTTGCATATTTTAACCTGCTAAGATGATTTTGATAAGCAGCATCAGTTAGATTGATAGCCGCAAAATGAATATAGAAAATTGTTTTTTCCTTTTTATTTAAAATATCGGTACCAATACCTGCATTCAACAATGTATAACCGGTAGTGGATGTTTCCGTATCATAAGCAAAGAATGGTTTATCCTGTTTAAAAAAGTTTTCCATTTCCACCTTTAAATAAAAATTACGAAGAGCCTTTCCGCTTTTTTTAAAGCTTGCTTCCAGTTCGCTTGATAGTTTTGTAGCAGGGATCAAAGGAAGATTATCCGTGCCTCCAATCTTTTCATCAAATCTTCCTCTTACAAATGATACAGCATTTTCGAAATGCAACCAATCCAGTGGATGCGGATGAATGTCAAGACTCACTTCAAGACCGGATAATTTTGCATCCTTCTGATTGAATTGAAATGCAGGTATATCCTCTCCAGCCACGTTTATTATTGAATCTCCACCAAATACAGATTCCAGTTTGCGATAAAAAATAAAGTCATTCATCCCATTATAAAAACCAGCGATACCTAAATTGAAATGCTCGTAATTAACTTCCATCCCACCATCAAGCTGCAGGCTGGTCTCAGATTTTAAATTCTTATCTCCATATTCATAACGAAAAGTTCCTTCATGAACACCATTTGATCCAAGTTCTGCTATATTAGGTGCACGAAAGCCACGAGCCACATTCGCTTTTAGTGTAAGAAAATCTGCCGGTTCATAACTCACACCAACGCTTCCAGAAAAATTAGAGAATGATCTATTGAATGCAGCAAACTTCAGATCAGTTCCATCAAAAAACTCCTTTGAATCAACTGAACGATTATCAAATCTTACGCCGCCGCTCAAAGTAAGTTGCTTAAAATACCGCTGTAGATAAACAAAGCCTCCAATATCAAACAAATTATATTCAGGTATCAACACATCTTCAGCTTTATTCTTACTCATTTGATACATGCCATTAGTGCCAATGGTAATATGCCATTCTTTAACCTCAGGCAAAACAAACTGAGCATTATAAGTAACCGTACTCATATCAAAAAACAATTCAGCTTCGTTCTCATCCTCAGGATTGGCAAATTCTTTTCTTTGGTTATTTTGATATCCAACATTTAGCTTTAGCCTGCTTTTACCTACGGCTAAATTGTTATCGGTAATAATTTTATTATGCCTGATGTTTTGTCTCGGAATAAAAGGTTTCCTTTCATCAAGGTCTTCCTCAGTAGCAATTCTTTCAAGTGGCGTTCCGGCAAAAAGAATAAATCTACCAGTAGCATCATCACGATCTCCTTCTACCAATCCTAAATTCTGGTTAAATGTGCTAAAGATAAGATGGCTGTATCCCCATTTTTTATTGATGCCTATATAACCTCCTGCATTTTTCTCATTAAAAGATGAACCTGCTACTTTACCATCATATTTATTCTGGTAATTCCCTGCAGATTTTAATGTACCATACACATTCCAGTTAAATCCGCTTTTATTACCCGCAATATTTGTGTTTAATGCACGCAGGTTACTATTAGATTGAATATTTGTAAGAATATTTCCTTTGATCGTTCCTTCACTTACCGGAACATTTGTAATAAGATTTATAACTCCTGCCATTGCATCACTGCCGTACATTAGCGATGCCGGGCCTTTTAATATCTCAGCCCTGTTTATACTGAGTTCATCAATTTCAATTCCATGTTCATCACCCCATTGCTGTCCTTCTTGTCGCACTCCTTCATTTATTACAAGAACACGATTATAACCTAAGCCACGGATAACAGGTTTTGAAATACCCGGCCCGGTACTTAATTGTGAAATGCCCGGTTTTTTTGCCAGGGCATCAATAATATTAGTTGAAGAAGATTGAAGTAACTCAGCACGGCGCAAAGCGGTAACCGGTATCGGTGCTTTTTTTATATTGGTGGCATTGGAAACACCTGTTACAATTACTGTCTGGTTTTCCAGGACAGATGGCTGAAGAGCAAAATTCTTTTCGGTGTTACTATTAATGTCGACATGTTCAATAATGCTGGTGTAGCCAACATGAGAGATCTCGATCAAATAATGACCAACAGGAATATCAACAAATTGAAACTTTCCTGAATTATCAGCGTGAGCACCAAGCTTCAGATCTGGAAATAAAATATTGGCATCGCTCAGTGGCTCGCCGGTTTTTGCATCCGTGATCTTTCCGGTAAAAGTCGCTTGTGTATTTGCATGACTAAATTTTTTTTCTTCAACTGGAATGGCCTTTTCCTGGGCATAACCTTTTAATGACAAAAAAAATAAAAGAGAAATATATAAAATTGATTTTGACATGATACCGCTTTAAAATGAACTAGAAATCTTTGATAAACTGAAGAGAAGATAAGAATGCTCTTATCTCATTTATCAGAATAAATCCTTTAGAAAAAACTTAGATGATAGAAGGAGGTCCGCGGTTTTCAAAAGCAGTATAAAAAGAAAATTTATGAAACGGGAGAAGGGATGAATTAAAGAGATTATGTTCAGTTGCCGGAGCTGTGTCTAAAACATAAGCCAGGTCATCAGCATCCTTACCTAATTGATAACTACAAATGCTACAATCAGAAAGAATTGCTGTTACAGAATTATCATTTATTTCTAACGCAGCATTATCACAACTATGATTTAAGAAAATAGTATTAGCAGGGTGTGAATGTAGCAACTTGGTGCTGTGAATGGCCAACAGCATTACAAGTAATATTGCCGAAAACGCTTTCTTAATATAGTTGCGATCAAAAAGCATCTGGCAAAATTATAGGAAAACTACATAAACACACTAACAACGATATAAACCGATTGTTTTGAACTATAATCCCGAAAATGGTTAACGCCGCTGCGAGGTGTTACTCAAATTTCCTGATCAATCCGTCAACCCGAGATAAGCTTTTACTTCCTTGTAATTATTCCAATCAACAGTTTGCGCTATACGGCCGCTAGGTACTGATCCGGGTATTAAAATATACCTGTATTGCAAATATTTTTGACCTCCGTCTGTAAAGGTGCTCGCATCAAAATTGGAATAAAGGTCTATTTTCTGCACCAAAAATTCAGGGTTTATGATGAGCCCTGTAAAAAATGGATCAAGTATTGGTAATGGAGCGACATCAGGATCGGCTTGTGTTCTCCAGTTCATATACACTTTTATTTCACCTCTGTCGATGATAGCCTGGGTAAGTTTATTTGCCGTGATACTTGCAACCCAAAAAGCGGTATCGCCATTAATATCAGTCTCAGGAGCATAAGTAACATCTAACCATGGAGAATAGATGACATTGGCAGTTCCTGTATCGCCTTTAGGACCTGCAGACCCAGTAGAACCCGTAGGACCGGTTGGACCAGCGGGGCCAGCTGGACCGACATCGCCTTTTTGACATTGAGTAAATATGAACGTAATTAATACTAATGAAGCCAGGAGAGTTAAAGATGATTTTGCTTTCATAATTTTTCTTTTAAAATTTAATAGATATTGTTTGACTTTTCATGTTATAAATAGTTATGAAAAAAATAATAATCGTTGACTGTCACATTATAGTTGTGCAGGAAGTTATTTGACCGTATAAATTTAGTCTACATTAGGTTTTACTCCAACGAAAAAGAAGTGCAGAAATTTTACGACAGTTTCCGCAAAACAGGAATAATTAAAAACCCGGAACAAAAACTTCCCGGACCCCTATTATAATTTTCAAAATTGCTGAATAATGTTAAGTACGATGAAAGGAGCGTCGCAACGAAAGTTTTATAGTAGTAATGTAGCTGGTTGCCTAATTAATATTTTCAATTATCCCCGCTATACCCTGCCCACCACCAACACATGCCGTCACCATTCCGTATTTTTTATTGAGGCGTTTCATATCATTCAAGTTCTGGATAGTGAGCTTACAACCAGTACAACCCAGTGGATGACCAAGCGCAATGGCGCCTCCATTTATATTTACTTTAGAAGGATCAAGACCCGCTTCACGAATAACAGCGATCGATTGCGAAGCAAAAGCTTCATTCAATTCTATGAGGTCAATTTGTGAAAGATTCATTCCTGTTTGTTTCAAAACTTTCGGGATAGCAGCTACCGGCCCGATACCCATGATACGAGGATGAACACCTGCAACTGCAGAGCCTACTAATCTTCCTATTGGCTTTAATCCAAGTTCATTCATCATCTTCTCTCCCATCACAATTACAAATGCAGCGCCATCGCTTGTTTGTGATGAGTTGCCGGCAGTCACACAACCATTCGCAGCAAAAGCTGGTTTTAATTTCGCCAATACTTCAATTGAAGTATCTGCACGTGGACCTTCATCAGTATCTACTGTATAATTTCTTTTTTGTTTTTTACCCTTTTCATCAAGATAAACTTCATCAACAGCTATTGGAAGGATTCCATTCTTAAAATATCCATTCTTAATTGCATTGATCGCCTTTTGATGCGAGTTATAAGAAAACTCATCCTGTGCCTGACGACTTACATTAAATTCTTTTGCTACTGCTTCCGCAGTCAATCCCATACTTAAATAATAGTCGGGTTCGTCTTTAGCAATGGAATAGGCAGGAACAGTTTTCCAACCTGCTGTCGGCACCAGGCTCATACTCTCAGTACCACCTGCAATGATACAATCCGCCATTCCCATTCTTATTTTCGCCGTCGCGATCGCAATTGTTTCCAACCCCGATGCGCAATAACGATTCACCGTCACACCCGGAACGTCAATACCCAATGCTCTTGCAGAAATGATGCGACCGAATTGTAAACCTTGCTCAGCTTCCGGCACTGCATTGCCGACAAATACATCATCTACTCTTTTAGATTCCAATTGCGGCACACTTGCCATCAATCCTTTTATTACATCCACCGCCAGGTCATCCGGACGGTAAAAGCGAAACCCACCACGTTTTGCTTTACCAACTGCTGTTCTGTATCCCGCTACTATATATGCTTCTTGCATAAAGAATGATTTACCCCCAGCCCCTAAAGGGGTATGGAGAAGATGAAGAAATTTTTTATTTAGTCAACTTCATTGTTACTATTAAGCTTCTGTTGCGACGCTCCGTTCATCGTTCACTTCATCTTTGAGCAATTGCGTCGCAGTTTACCCAGAGCGAAGCGAAGGGTCACTCACTTGTACTGCAACAATTCTACTCAGCATTGGGTGCAGTAGTCTGCCAAATTTACGAAAAGTTGTTTATGCAACCTTCAGCAGCCAAAGTTAAATTTCCCCATTCAGGAAAAATTTTTTGCCAATAGTTCTATATGCGGTTCTTTTGGAAAAATATTACATGAAAAAACTCTTTTTAGCTCTCCTGGTCGCTGGTCTTTCATTTATTAGCAATGCACAAGAAGACACTTCTTTAGTGAACAGGATAAATGCAATGCTTTCATTTACCCAGGTCAAAGATCTTGAAAGAGTAATGGATTATACCTATCCAAAACTATTTACCATAGTGCCAAAAGAAGCATTGATGGCCGCTATGAAAAGTGCATTTGAATCAGAAGATTTTATCATTGAACTGGACTCAATAAAAATTTTGAAGATCTTTCCGATTTTTAAGATCAATGACACCAGTTATGTAAAAGTGAAACACACCATGCTCATGAAAATGAAATATATCGAGCCTTATGATTCAACTCAGAAAGAACAAAAAGAATTTATGGTATCATTAATGTCACAAAAATTTGGCGAGGGGAATGTTCGTTTTGATCCCGTTGCGAATTCGGTAAATATTTTTATGACCCCCGATATGGTAGGGATAAAAGACAAATCATCTAAATGGACCTTTGCAAATCTGAACGAAGACAATCCTCAAATGCTGAATATGTTATTTAGCAAACAAGTGCTTGACAAACTAAAAGAGTATAATTAACCGAAGCGATGTATAAATTCCTACGAAATATCCTTTTTCTTTTTCCAACAGAATGGGTTCATTATTTTTCAATGAATTGCCTGAGGGTACTTTGTAGCATTGGCTTTTTGAGGAAGATACTCGCTTCAATCTTCTCACCTCCTTCAAACGAAAGTCTTAAATCCGAGATCTTAAATCTAAAATTTGAAAACCCTGTCGGTCTCGGCGCCGGCTTTGATAAGAATGCCAGGTATTTAAGAGAATTAGGGGCACTCGGCTTTGGTTTCGTCGAAATAGGAACAGTAACACCATTACCACAGGCCGGCAATGACAAACCCAGACTTTTTCGATTACCAAAAGACAAAGCACTTATTAATCGAATGGGATTTAATAATGATGGTGTGAAGGTGATCGCTGAAAGATTAAGAAAATGGAATGAGGAAAAAGTTAGCTCACACCTCATTATCGGTGGCAATATTGGTAAGAACAAGATCACTCCCAATGAAGATGCATGGAAGGATTATGAAATTTGTTTTAAAGAACTGCATCACTATGTTGATTATTTTGTCGTGAACGTAAGTTCTCCAAATACACCCGGCTTAAGAGAGCTCCAGGAAAAAGAATCATTAAGAAAAATTCTTCGGCATTTGCAAATGATCAATAATGGCAAAGCAGTAGCAAAGCCGATCTTACTAAAAATAGCTCCGGATCTTACACAGGAACAATTGAATGACGTAACTGATCTTGCATTGGAAATAAAATTAGATGGTCTTGTTGCGACGAACACGACCATAGATCGTGAAGGGCTGGAACATGATCTAAGGATCGGAACACTTGAAACCGGGGGATTAAGCGGAAAGCTTTTGAAAAAAAGATCAACGGATGTTGTAAAATATATTTATGAAAAAACAAAAGGCGAGATCCCGATCATTGCAAGTGGCGGAATTTTTACCGGCGCCGATGCAAAAGAAAAATTTGACGCCGGCGCATCATTGATACAAGTTTGGACTGGTTTTATATATGAAGGTCCGGGTATAGTGAAGAAAATTTGCAGACATCTAACTAATAATTGAAAACATGGAACATTTATTTACATCGGAAAGCATTATCAGTTTTGTCATTCTTGTAATACTGGAAGTAGTGCTGGGTATTGACAATGTCATTTTTGTAAGTCTTATTATGAGTCGCTTAAAACTCGATAAGGATCAGAAAAGGGCTCGCCGCATTTGGATGATAACTGGTATTATTTCAAGAAGTCTTTTACTGATGGGTCTAGGTTGGCTGCTTGCACAAAAAGGAAAATATATAATTCCGGAAAGTTGGTTTGGTAAAGGTTTTGATTTAGCCAGTCTTATAATGTTATTAGGTGGGTTATTCCTCATATATAAATCCGTAAAAGAAATACATGGGAAGCTCGAAGGAGAAGATCCTAATATAGAAATAAAGGGAAGAAAAGGTATTTCCTTGACGCAGGCCGTTTTCCAAATTTTGCTGATAGATGCCGTATTTTCTTTTGACAGTGTTATTACTGCTGGTGGCACAGCAAAACATATTGAGATCATGATTGCTGCAGTAGTTGTGGCAATGATCGTAATGTTTTTATTTAGTCCTGCTATTTCTTCATTTGTGCATAAGCATCCAACTATTAAAATGCTGGCACTTTCATTTCTTGTAATGATCGGGTTGAGTTTGGTAATGGAAGGATGGGATCATGAACAGGCAGAAAAGCTACATCTTAAAAATTATATTTATTTCGGAATGGCATTTTCTTTTATCGTTGAAATGCTGAACATGGCCATGCTAAGCAGGGCAGCTAAGAAAAGAGCTCATGTGGTAGAATTGAATGAACCGGTATTAAAAAAAGAAGAAGATAATTTATCGGATATGGCAAAGTAAAGTAGCTGCAACTATGCCAGCAGTTTCGGTGCGAAGTCTTCTTTCTCCAAGTGATACGGGTATAAAGTTTTTTTGCAAGGCAAGTTCAATTTCTTCTTTGCTAAAATCACCTTCAGGACCTATAAGGATCGTTGAATGATTAAATGGTTGAAAAGTTGAAAGGTCGTTTTTCTGACCTGATTCTTCGCAATGAGCAATAAACTTTGTCAAATCATTATTGCTCTCTATCGACTTTATATACTCTATATACTTAGTTGGCTCATCTAAAATCGGTAACAATGATTGTTGGGACTGTAACATTGCACTGATACAAATTCCTTTCATTCTATCATAGCGAAACTTTTGCTTTTCTGTTCTTTCACAAATAAGCGGAACGATCTCACTAACTCCAATCTCGGTTGCTTTTTCTAAGAACCATTCGAAGCGACTGGTGTTCTTTAATAAAGAAATTGCAATAGTAACTTTTCGTAAATCGTTTGTCGTGTGTCGTGAATCGATGATCTTTACTGAACAATGTTTTTTATGAGCATCAATAACTTCAGCAGTGATCAAACTCCCTTTCCCATCTGTAAGGTTCAACTTCTCTCCTTCTTTCATTCTTAACACCTGCACCACATGTCGTGATGTGTCTTCATCCAATACAATTTGTTTTTGGGATGTATTATACTCATTGATATAAAAAAAAGGCGGTGTCATTGGCTAAAATAAAAAGTCCGGAGAACTTCCGGACAAATCTAAAATCTTATCCCGATATTTATCGGGGTTGCATCTTAAATATAAAATCAGAATGGCGTTTCCTCATCTTCATTATAAGGAAGGTCATTCATTTTGCTGCCTGCTTGTATAAATAACTTAGCATCTCCGCTTCCAGCCCCATCATTTGGCACTGGCTTCCAGCTTCCTGTTGGCAAACCAAGCCCGCCCATTCCACTTCCATCATCCTCCACAAATTTTTGAATATGTAACAAGGCTTTCAGTTTCACTGTATCCAATGAACCATTTCTGTGTTTTGCAATTTTTACATGGGTCTCGCCTTTATTGCTTTCACCCATTTCATTTGCCGTGATATCATAATACTCGGGACGATAAAGGAACATTACCATATCGGCATCTTGCTCAATAGCACCAGATTCACGGAGATCACTTAGTTGCGGGATCTTCGCACCTTCTTTCCTTTTTTCTACCTCACGACTCAACTGTGAAAGAGCAATGATCGGGATATTCAATTCTTTTGCAAGTGCTTTCAAATTTCTTGAGATATTACTTATCTCCTGTTCACGGTTTGAATTACGATTATCACTGGAACCACTCATCAATTGCAGATAATCGATCAATACAAGGCCAATATCATGTTTGTTCTTTAATCGACGACACTTTGCTCTTAATTCAAAAATGTTTAATGCAGGAGTATCATCTATGAAGATCGGAGCTTGAGCTAAACGCTGTATTCCCCTTGCATATAATTGTTTCATTTCATGCTCTTCCATTTTCCCACGTGAAATTTTCTCGAGCCATATTTCACTTTCTGCAGAAAGTATACGTTGCACTAATTGACCAGCACTCATCTCTAACGAAAAGAAAGCAATAGGCGTCTTTTTAGTTGCATGTAACGCTGCGTTTCTTGCCAGGTTCAATGCAAAAGCTGTTTTACCAACCGAAGGTCTTGCAGCAAGAATGATCAGGTCGGTATTCTGCCAGCCATATGTAAGTTTATCGAGAGAAGGGAAACCACTAGGCACACCGGATACATCTTCATTTTTATTGCGGAGATCCTCAATACGCTGAATTGTTTTTACCAAAACAGAATCGATGGTATCAAAATTTTTGCGAAGGTGATTACTGGTAATTTCAAATAATTTGCTTTCAGCGTCATCCAGCAGATCGAAAACATCTGTTGAATCTTCATAAGCATCACCAATAATTTCTCCGCTTACACGTATAAGTTCTCTTTGAATAAATTTTTGAAGGATAATTCTTGCATGTGTTTCAATATGTGCAGAAGAAACAACTGCATTTGTAAGTTTAGTAACATAATAAGGCCCACCTACCATATCCAACTCTTCCCGGGTCTTCAATTCTTCAGAAACAGTAAGTATGTCGATAGGTTTATTTTTTTGTGCCAAACCCTGCATAGCACGATAAATGCGTTGGTGTGCATCTACATAAAAACATTCGGGCTTTAAAATTTCAATAACAACATCAAATGCATTTTTTTCAAGCATTATTGCACCGAGAACTGCTTCTTCAAGATCTTTTGCCTGTGGTGGTATTTTACCATAAACCAAACTGCTTAGGTCGGATGTTGTCTTTCTTCTTTGTTTGCGATCCTTGTTGAGATTAGTAAGTTCCATCGTTGAATTAGGGCGATAAAAATTTAAACCATTGATTTCACACCAATGACTTTTGGGTTAGTTTTTCCAGCCTTATTTCACTGAATTAGTTGGTTTGGTTCGAAACGTTATCCCTCAGTCAGACGGCGAATATAAAAGCCAAATGCAGACAAAAAAAACTTTTCTTTCCTAACGAAAACTTCACAAGCTTTTCCACATCGGTTTTATAAACACCATCTGTAATTTAGAAAAAATATTTTGGCATTCACATAAAAATTATACCCAATCGTGTAAAAATTTCTTGTGACTTCAATCAATTATCTTTGTCCGCACCAGAAAAGAAATTGAATACATGACTATCTCTTATAAATGGCTGAGTGAATATTTACCAGTTACGGTCGAACCCGAAAGATTGGCCCGTATTCTCACTTCTATCGGATTGGAAGTAGAAAGTTTTGAAAAATATGAAGAAGTAAAAGGGGGGCTGAAAGGACTCGTAATTGGCGAAGTTCTTTCCACCGAAAAACATCCAAATGCAGACAAACTAACACTTACAAAAGTTAGTGTAGGGAATGGTGAGCCTTTGCAAATTGTTTGCGGGGCGCCAAATGTTGAGGCTGGTCAAAAAGTTATTGTCGCAAAAGTCGGAACAACTATTTACCCGATAAATAATGAGCCGCTCACAATGAAAGTTGCAAAGATCAGGAACGTAGAAAGCTATGGAATGATCTGCGCCGAAGATGAGGTTGGTTTAGGTGCATCACATGCGGGCATAATGGTTTTGAAAGAAGATGCAAAAGTAGGTTTGGATGCTGCTGAATATTTTCAACCTTACGAAGATTGGATCTATGAATTAGGGATCACGCCAAACCGGATGGATGCAATGAGTCATTGGGGAGTTGCTAAAGATGTTTGTGCTTATCTTAATCATCATGATAAAAAAGATCTGAAACTTAAGCTACCAACCAGCAATGGCTTTAAGGTCGAAAATAGATCCTTGCCGATTTCGGTTTCAGTTGAAAATGAAAAAGCATGTCAGCGATACAGTGGCGTAAGCATTACAGGTGTTACCATAAAAGAATCTCCTGTTTGGTTGCAAAAGAAATTAAAATCTATTGGGCTAAGACCAATTAATAATATAGTTGACATTACCAATTTCATTCAACATGAAACAGGTCAGCCGCTTCATGCCTTTGATGCCGATGAAATAAAAGGTAAAAAGATAGTTGTGAAAAATTTACCTGAAGGAACAAAGTTTGTTACGCTGGATGAAAAAGAAAGAAAACTGAGCAAAGAAGACCTGATGATCTGTGATGCCGAAGAAGGAATATGTATTGCCGGAGTTTTTGGAGGATTGCATTCAGGCGTTACTGACAAAACAAAGAACATTTTTTTAGAAAGTGCCTGGTTCAATCCAATTGATATTCGTAAAACAAGTTTTCGTCATGGCCTGAGAACAGATGCTGCAACACGTTTTGAAAAAAACATCGATATATCAAATACGGTTACGGTGTTGAAACGTGTTACTCTTATGATCAAAGAGCTTGGTGGTGGTCAAATTGCATCTGATATTGTTGATATTTATCCAGATCCGCCAAACAAAACACAGGTTTCCGTTAAATATCATTACCTGAAAAAACTGAGCGGCAAAAACTATCATCCTGACACCGTAAAGAACATTTTAAATAACCTTGGCTTCGAAATATTAAAAGACGGAATTGACGAAATACGTGTAGCGGTTCCTTTCGCCAAACCTGATATCTCTTTGCCGGCTGATATTGTAGAAGAGATATTACGAATCGATGGCCTGGATAATATTGAGATCCCCACTGCTATTACTATTACTCCTTCGGTTGAAGAAAATTACATGCGCCATACCTTGAAAGAAAAGGTGGCGAATTATTTTGTTGGACTTGGTTTTCATGAAATGATGACCAACTCGATAACCAACGCTGCTTATTTTACCGAAGAAGAAAGACAGCCAATGGTGAAAATGATGAATAGCCTTAGCGCTGAGTTGAATATTCTTCGTCCATCATTGTTAGAGACAAGCCTGGAAATTGTTGCCCGCAATTTGAATCATAAGAACAGTAACCTGAAACTTTTTGAATTTGGTAAAGGATATTTTACCAGCGGACCCGGTAAATATCATGAAATGGAGCAGGTGTGTATGGTAATAAGTGGCAACACAACCGATCAAAGCTGGAAAGGAAAATCTGTGACTTC
>Ga0193738_1000250_pt1 | contig 36467 bp, 59 predicted proteins | sample L2a1metaG_FD_144927 | JGI IMG/M metagenome (GOLD analysis project Ga0193738, IMG submission 144927) | Soil microbial communities from a riparian zone of the East river system, Colorado, United States - L2a1 | ecosystem: Environmental > Terrestrial > Soil > Riparian zone | place: USA: East River... | reverse complement strand
CTCGCACGCACGCGCCTGCGAAATTGGTGCAGGGGGGGTCGCGGGGCGATCCGGGGGGATCGGGGGCTGATCCGCCCGGGATGAGAGGACGATCGTGAGAGGACGCAAGCCGGTGCCGACCGTGATCAAGATCGCGCGGGGCAATCCCGGCCAACGACGCTTGCCGGACGCGGAGCCGCAACCCTCGACGGCGATCAACCTGGCGGTGCCGGCGATCCTCGCCGACGATCCCGACGCGCGCGCCGAGTGGGAGAGCCGCGCGCCGATGCTCCACCGCCTCGGGCTCCTGACGGAAGCCGACCAGGACGCCTTGACCCTGTACTGCGCGACGTTCGCGCGGTGGAAACAGGCCGAGACCCACCTCCGCAAGCACGGCTTGATCATCAAAGTGAAGGGCAGCCGCTACCCGATGATCTCGCCGTACCTGAGCATCTCGAACAAGGCGCAGGCGCAGTGTCGCGCGCTGCTCCTCGAGTTCGGGCTCACGCCGGTCTCGCGGACCCGCGTGCACGTCCCGACGACGACCGCGCCGGATGTCCAACGGGATCGGTTCTTTGGCCCGCGTCCTGTCAAGAAGGCGTAAGGGGCCCCCGCCGGCGCGTCCGCGCGGCGGGTGGTGGGGCAACGGCCCGTCGCCCACCGAGCGGTGGCCGGGCGTGACGATCGAGATCCCGGCCGACTACAACCCGCATCGGCGCCGGTGGGAGAGTCCCGACGGCGCGTACTACTTCGACGCCAACGAAGCCGCGCGCGCCTGCGAGTTCTTCCCGGCGTACCTGACGCACCACATCGGCGAGTTCGCGGGCCGCCCGTTCGACCTCCTCGCCTACCAGGCGCTCCTGCTCACCAAGCCGATCTTCGGGTGGAAGCGGGCGAGCGATGGCTACCGGCGCTTCCGGAAGGTGTTCGCCTTCCTGCCGAAGGGGGCCGGCAAGTCGCCCTGGGCGAGCGGGACCGGCCTGTACCTGATGCTCTGCGACGCGGAGCCGGGCGCCGAGATCTACGCCCTGGCCACCGACAAGGCGCAGGCGCGCGTGGTGCACACGAACGCGAAGGTGATGGTCGAGGACGCGCCCGCCCTGGCCGAGCAATGCGAGGTCCTCCGTGATTCGATCTACCAGCCGGACACGCGCGCGGTCTACCAGGTCCTCTCGGCCGACGCGGCGACCAAGCATGGCTTCCGGCCGCACGGCGCGATCTTCGATGAGTTCCACGGCCAACCGAACCGGGACCTCTACGAGACGATCAAGAAGTCGATGGTCAAGCGGCGGCAACCGCTGTTGCTGCTCGTGACGCACGCCGGCACGGATGACGAATCGATCTGCTACGAGGAATACGAATACGCGAAGAAGGTCCTCTCGGGCACGTTGCCCGATCCGAGCTGCCTCCCGGTGATCTTCGAACTCGGCGACACGGAGGACTGGCAATCGCCGGCCGCCTGGGCGCGCGTCAATCCCGGCCACGGCATCACGGTCCAGGCCTCGGCGATCGCGAGCGAGGCGGCCGAGGCCCAGGCCGAGCCGCGCAAGCGCAACGACTTTCTCCGGTACCACTGCAACCGGTGGACGAACCAGGCCACCGCCTGGATTCCGCTCAACTGGTGGGATGCCTGCAAGGCGCCGCTGCCGAGCGACGAGGTCCTCCGCACGGCGCCGGTCGCCGCCGGTCTGGACTTGGCGCAGAAGTATGACCTCGCCTGTCTCTCCGTCGTGTTCCGCTTCCCGGCCGAGGCGCTCCCGGCGCCGCTCGCCGCCGACGCGCCGACGGACACCGCGGTCCCAGAGCTCCGGACCGTCAACCTGAACTATCGGATCGTGATCGTCCCGTTCTTCTGGATTCCGAAGGAGACGATGGCCGAGCACGAGCGGCTCGACGGCGTGCCGTATGCGCAGTGGACGGCGGCCGGCCTGGTCACCGCCACCGAGGGCGCGGTCATCGACTACTCGCGGATCTACGAGGACATCACGCGGCGCATCGTCCCGCGCTTCCCGCTCCTGAAGCAGGCCCTGTTCGGCTACGACCCCGCCTTCGCGACGGACCTCGCCACGCAGCTCCGCGATCGCGCGGGCCTGAAGGTGGCCGAGGTCCTCCAGAACTATCAGCACCTCTCCGAGCCCTCGCAGGCCTTCGAAGCCCTCATCAAGGCCGGCCGCGTGACGCACGGCGGGCACCGCGTGCTGCGCCACCATCTCGAGAACGTCGCGATCAAAACGGACGACGCGCGGCGCATCCGCCCGGTCCGCCCGAAGAAGCCCGGCAAGCGGGTGGACGGCGTCGTCGCGACCATCATGGCGATCAAGGCGCTCGCCGCCGGCCCGGCGCCGACGCCGCAAATCTTCTTCTTCGGCGGCGTGCCGCGATGAGCGACCCCGATCGCGAGGCCCTGACGGGGCTCCGGCGCCCCGGGCGCCCGCGGGGGCCCGAGCGGAGCGCGGTCGCCGCCCGCTTCGCCGCCGCCGAGCACGATCGGATCATCGAAGAGGCCGCCGCGCGGGGGATGACGGTCGCGGATTTCGTCCGGACCGCGGTCCTGCGCGCGCTCCCACCGCGCCCGCGCCGGCCCTGATCGCGGGGCGTTCTCGTTTCCCGAAATGCTGGCCGGCCCCGCGCGGCGCTATTTTCCTGAGCGGTGATCTACCGCGCGTACGCGCCGCTCGAAGTCCGCGCCCTCGACGGCGACCTCCGCGCGATCGAAGGCCTGGCGACGACGCCGACGACCGATCGCATGGGCGATATCGTCGAGTCGAAGGGCGCGACCTTCGCCAACCCGCTCCCGCTCCTGCTGTACCACGACGCCAAACGGCCCGTTGGGACCGTGGAGCTCGGCGCGCCGACCGCAACCGGGATCGGCTTCCGCGCCCTGATTCCGGAAATTACCGAGAGCGGGACGTTGCGCGAGCGCGTCAATGAGGCCTGGCAGTCCGTCAAAGCCGGCCTGATTCGCGGCGTCTCGATCGGCTTTCGGCCGCTCGAGGACGGGCTCGAATTCATCAAGGGCGGCGGCATCCGCTTCACCAAGATCGAAATTCTCGAACTCAGCCTCGTCGTGATTCCGGCCAATGCCGACGCGTCGATTCAGACGATCAAGGCCTTCGCCCTCCAGAGGAGTACTCCGCCCATGCCTCCGACCATGACCATCCAGGAACAGATCCAGAGCTATACGGCCACCCGCGACGCGAAGGCGACCCGCATGCGCGACCTGATGGCCGCGGCGGCGGCGGCCGGCGTCGTGCTCGAGGAGGCGCAGTCGGCGGAGTACGACGCCTTGCAGCTCGACGTGGTGGCCCACGACAAGCACCTCGAGCGGCTCACCACGCTCGAAGCCGCGAATCGCGCCGCCGCGGTCCCCGCCCAGGGCGGCGCCGCCGTGCCCGCGGCCGTGCCGGCGCCGCGCGTCACGCCGGTCTATCTCCGCGCCCCGGAGCCGGGCATCGAGTTCGCGCGCATGGTGCTCTGCAAGCTCGAAGCCTTCGAGAAGCACTTCAGCGTGTCGCCGCTCGCGATCGCCAAGCAGCGCTATCCCGACGCGCACCGGATCCACCAATACCTGGAGAAGGCCGCGGTCCCGGCCGGGACCACGACCGATCCGAACTGGGCGGCCGCGCTGGTCGACAACACGAACCTGACGCAGGAATTTCTCGCCTGGCTCCGCCCGCAGACGATCATCGGGCAGTTCGGCGTCGGCCCGATCCCGAGCCTCAAAGGCGTCCCGTTCAATATCGCGGTCAAGGGCCAGACGAGCGGCGCCACGGGCTACTGGGTCGGCGAGGGCAAAGCGAAGCCGCTCACCAAAGTCTCGTACGACCGCCAGACGCTCGGCTTCACGAAGGTCGCCGCCATCACGGTGATCACCGATGAGCTCGCGCGCTTCTCCTCGCCGGGCGCCGAAGGGCTGCTGCGCGACGAGCTCCGCGATGCCCTGGTCGAGCGGCTCGACATCGACTTCGTCGATCCCGCGAAGGCGGAAGTCCTGAACGTCTCGCCGGCCTCCATCACGAACGGCGTCGTGCCGATCGTCAGCATGGCCGGCAGCACGGCCGACTCGATCCGCGCCGATATCAAAGCGCTCCTCGGCGCGTTCGTCGCGGGCAATCAGAGTGTCGGCGAGATCGCGATCATCATGCCCAACACGCTCGCGCTCGGGCTCTCGCTCCTCCGCAATGCGATGGGCAATCCGGAGTTCCCCGGCCTCGGCCTCAAAGGCGGGACCGCCGAAGGGCTCCCGGTGATCACCTCGCAGTACGCGCACACCGCCGCGGCCGGCGATATGGTGATCGTCCTCAACACGAAGGCGATCGCCCTGGCGGATGACGGCGCCGTGAACGTCGAAGCGAGCCGCGAGGCCTCGCTCGAGATGAGCGATACGCCGGCGATGGCCTCGGGCCCGAACGTGGTCCCGCCCGCGACCTCGCTGGTCTCGATGTGGCAGACCAACTCGCTCGCGCTCCGCGCCGAGCGCTTTATCAACTGGAAGAAGCTCCGCGCCGGCGCGGTCCAGTACATGGATCACGTCGACTGGGCGAGCGCGGGGTCGTAGTGCGCCCCGTCGTCGTGCAAGTGGTGGTCGAGGGCTGGTCCTACGCCGGCCGGGCCCTCCGCGCGGGCGATCTCGTCACCATGACGCCGCTCGACGCGGCGGGCGCGCACCGGCGCGGCTTGATCTCGCTCACGCGCCCGAGCGCGGCGGCGCTCGCGTCCGCCTCGGTGCGCGCGAACGAGCCGCCGCCCGTCGAGCCGCCGGTCGTCGAGGCGCGCCCGAAGGGGCGCTATCGCCGGCGCGACCTCCAGGCGGAACCGTAAGAGAGGACCCCGGTGACGTGGTGGCGCTCCTTCCGTTCACGCGCGCAGGCGCGGGCCGCGGGCCCGGCCGCGGGCGCGTCGCTGCCCGCGCGGGGCGGCGGCGGCTGGTGGCCGGTGGTGCGCGAGAGCTATCCCGGGGCCTGGCAGCAGAACGTGACCGTCAACCCCGAGACGGTCCTCACGCATGCGGCCGTGTATGCCTGCATCACGCTCATCGCCTCGGATATCGGGAAGCTCCGGATTCGCCTGGTCGAGCAGGACACGGACGGGATCTGGCGCGAGACGGAGAACACCGCGCATAGCCCGGTCCTGCGCAAGCCGAATCCGTGGCAGAACCGGATCAAGTTCTACGAGCAATGGGTGGTCTCGAAGCTCGCGCACGGCAACACGTACGCCATCAAGCAGCGGGACGGGCGCGGGATCGTGACCGCGCTCTACCTCCTCGATCCGACCTGCGTGACGCCGCTCGTCGCGCCCGATGGCGCGGTCTACTACAAAGTCGGGCCCGATAAGCTCGCGCGCCTGAGCGAGGCGGTCGTCGTGCCGCAGGCGGAAATCATTCACGACGTGATGGTCCCGCTCTATCACCCGCTCTGCGGCGTCTCGCCGCTCTACGCGTGCGGGGTGTCGGCGATGACGGGCATCCAGATCCAGAGCCACTCGTCGCGCCTCTTTGCCAATCGATCGGTCCCGTCCGGCGTGCTGACGGCGCCGGGCCAGGTGGACGAACGGACGCTCGAGGAGATCAAGGCGAAGTGGCACTTGAACTTCACCGGCGACAACGCCGGGCAAGTGGCGGTCCTGGCCGGCGGCTTGACCTACGAAAAGATGGCGATCTCCGCCACCGATTCGCAGCTCATCGAGCAGTTGAAATGGACCGCGGAGAATGCGTGCACGGCCTTCCGGGTCCCGCCCTACATGATCGGGATCGGCCCGCTCCCGCCGAACACGAATCCCGAGACCCTCCAGATCCTCTACTACTCGCAGTGTCTCCAGAGCCTCATCGAGTGCATTGAGCTCTTGATGGACGACGGCCTCGAGATGACGAAGAACGAGGCCGGCCGCCCGATCGGGACGGAGATGGACCTCGACGACTTGATGCGCATGGATACGGCCTCGAAGGTGAAGACCTCCGCCGAGGCGATCAAGGGCGGCGGCATGTCGCCCAACGAGGCGCGCTTCCGGTACCTCGACCTCGGCCCGGTCTCAGGCGGCGACTCGCCGTACCTCCAGCAGCAGAACTACTCGCTCGCGGCGCTCGCCAAGCGGGACGCGAAGGCCGACCCGTTCGGCACCACGCCCGCGCCGGCCCCGCCGGACGCCGCCGCCGGCGCGGACGACGACGCGGACGACGAGGACCCCGACGCCCTCGACACCGCGGCCCTCGCCGTGGCCTTTGAGAAGGCGTGCGGGCTCGACGAGAGGGCCGCATGACGCCCACGACGCTCCAGCGCCTGGTCGAGGCCCTCGCGCCCGGCCTCGTCCGCCTGGTGGCGCGCGAAGTCCGCGCCGCGATGGCCGCCCTGCCCGTGCCGCGCGATGGGCGGGACGGCGTCCCCGGGGTGCCGGGCCCGCCAGGCCCGGCCGGCGCGGCGGGCGCGGACGGCGCGGACGGCGCGCCCGGCCGCGACGGGGTGCCGGGTCTCGATGGTCGCGCGGGCCTCGACGGCGCGCCCGGGCGGGACGGCGTGGCCGGGAAGGACGGCGCGCCAGGCCACGACGGGACGCTCGAGGGCGTGCGGTTCGAGTGCGAGGGCCGGACCGTCACGGTCCGGCGCGCGGACGGCACCGCGATCGGCCAGTGGACGCTGCCGGTCGTCCTCGACCGCGGGTACTACGACAAGGCCACGGCCTACGACCCCGGCGACGCGGTCACCTATGCGGGCTCGCTCTGGATCTGTCAGACCGCGACCCAGGAGCGGCCGGCGATGGGCGTGGCGGCCTGGCGGCTCGCGGTGAAGGCCGGCGAGCGCGGGAAGACCGGCGACCGCGGAGAGCGCGGCCCCGCCGGCACGCGCGGCGAGCAGGGCGCGCCAGGAGTGCGGTACTGATGGCCCTCCAACTGGTCACGTACGCGCAGGCGAAGGCGCACCTCAACCTCGAGGACGACTACGCGCAAGCGGACCTCGAATCGAAGATCGCGACGGCGACGGCGCGCGTCCTGATGCACATCGACCGGATCGAGAACCCCTGGACGACCGCGACCGATCCGACCGTCGATCCCGAGTTCGCGCTCGTGCTCGGCGCGATTCTCACCTACACCGGCGAGCTCTGGCGCCTCCGCGGCGACGAGCCGGAAGAGAAGCCCGAGACGCCGGAGCAGACGGCGTACCTGCGCTCGGTGCTCCGCCGCCTCCTGCACCCACTGGCGAGGCCGACCTTTGCCTAACCTCCCGCGGTGGCCCGGCGCCACGATCGTCTGCCTGGCGAGCGGCCCGACGCTCACGCAGGAGGACTGCGCCCGCGTGCGCACGGCCGGCCTCCCGGTGATCGCGGTCAACGACGCGATCCGCCTGGCGCCCTGGGCGCCGGTGCTCTACTCCTCCGATCGCGCGTGGTGGCGCGTGCACCGCGGCGTGCCCGAGCTCCACGGGGTCCCCTACACCGGCGTCCGCGTCTCGGTGGGCCCACGCCGCGGGACCGCGACGCCGATCCCGGGCGCCTCTGGCGCGGACATCACGGTCCTGCGGCATACCGGCGTCGACGGCCTCGAGCGCGACCCGAGCGGCCTGCGCACGGGCGGGAACTCTGGCTATGCGGCGATCAACCTCGCGGTGCACCTCGGCGCGCGGCGGGTGATCCTCCTCGGCTATCAGGGCGGGCCGCACGGCGGCCGCAGCCACTTCTTCGGCCGGCATCCGTCCGGCCTGGACAACCCGAGCGAGGCGAACTTCGCCGCCTGGCGCCGGGCCTACGACACGCTCGCGCCGGCCCTCGCCGCGGCCGGCGTGACGATCGTCAACTGCACGCCCGCGAGCCAGATCACCGCCTTCTGGGCGACCGACCTCACCCACGCGCTCGCCGAGGAGGTCGCCGTCCCATGCTGACCGTCGTCACCTGGAAGTGGCAGCCGCCGCGCGCGTATCGCTCGACCTACGTGCCCGAGACGGTGCACACGCTGAAGCGGATGGTCGCCGCGCATTACGCCGCGCCGCACCGGTTCGTCTGCATCACGGACGACCCGACGGGCCTCGACGGCATCGAGACGATCCCGATCCCATCGCCCGAGCTCATCGCGATCCCGCCGCCGGAAGGGAAGAACTGGCCGAGCTGCTATGTCCGCCTCCGCGCCTTCGCGGCGGACGCGGCCACCTGGCTCGGCCCGCGCTACGTGTCGCTCGACCTCGACACGGTGATCGTCGGCGACCTCGCGCCCCTCTTCGACCGCGACGAGGACCTGGTCATCTGGAACGAGACCGACTGGCCGCGGACGCAGTTCTACAACGCGAGTGTCTGGCTGCATACGCCGGGCACCCGCACGCAGGTCTGGGATCGCTTCGAACCCGCCCGCTCGCCCGAGGCGGCCTTCCGCGCCGGGGGCCGCGGCGGCGACCAGGCGTGGATCTCGCACGTCCTCGGGAAAGGCGAGGCGGTCTTCACGCCCGCGGACGGCGTGCTCTCGTTCCGCCGGCACATCGAGGTGCCGCGGCGCTTCCGCCTGCCCGCCGGCGCGCGGATCGTGAACTTCCACGGCGTGGTGGATCCCTGGAGCCGCGTCGGCCAGACGCACGGGTGGGTGCGCGAGTTCTACGGCGACACGCGGCAGTGGGCGAGCCTCACGCGCCCGCTCCGCGCGCCGGAGGCGATGCACCGATGAGGCTCCAGGCGAATCAGGGTCCGCTCGGCGCCGGCGCGCGCGATCGGTGGGTGACGATCCAGACCCGGCCGGACGAGTCCACCGCCGACTCCGGCTTCCCGGTCGATGGCCCGTGGACGGATCTGGCCACCGTGGCGATGGCGCGCGAGGAGCTCGCCGCCGTCGAGATGCAACGCGCGAACGAACAACTCCAGATCGCCACCGTGCGGTGGGAGGGCGCCTATCGGCCCGACTGCGATCCGGAGCGGCTGGATATCCCGAAGCTCCGGCGGCTCCTGTACCGCGATCGCGCCTACGACATCCTCGCGGCCACCACGATCGGCCGGCGCCAGGCGATCGAGTTCGTGACCGAGGCGCACGGCAAGGTGCCGACCGAGGCCGCGATCGCGTCGGCGGCCGCCGTGGAGGTCTCGTGAAGATCGGCCTCGACCTCGAAGGCGGCGAGGCGCTCCGCGCCGCCCTGCTCACGCTCTCGCGGGCGGTGCGGCGGCGCGCGCTCTATAGCGTCCTCCGGCCGGCCGCCGAGCCGATGCGGCTCCGCATGCAGCGCCTGGCGCCGCACGGCGCGACGGGCGAGCTCGCGGCCGGCATCACGGTCTCGGCCGCGCCGCGGATCGGGAGTGTCGCCGGCGGGCAATGGCAGGCCGCGGACGAGTTCCAGGCCGCGGTGGCGGTGGGCCCGAGCAAGCTCGCCTTCTACGGGATCTTCCAGGAGTACGGGACGGTCGAGCACCCGGCGCAAGCCTTCGGCCGCCCAGCCTTCGACGGCAGTCGGGACGAGGCGCTCCAGATCCTCGGCGAGGGCCTCTGGCAACTGCTCGAGGACGCGACGAACAAGACCGGCCGCTTCGAGGAGGACTGATGGTTGCCCTCGTCGATGCCCTGCGCGCGCGGCTCCTGACGATGCCGGCGGTCACCGAGAAGGTCGCGGCGCGGATCTACGCGCTCACCTTCCCGCAATCGCTGGTCGCGCCGGCGCTGCGGCTGCAAGAGATCGACCGGGTGTCGTCGATGCACGCGCGCGGGGTGACCTCGCTCGTCCGCTCGCGCGTGCAAGTCGATGCGGTGAGTGGGGGGACGACGGGCGATCCCTATGCGGCCGCCCACGCGCTCGCGCGCGCGGTCCGCGGGTCGCTCGACAGCGGCGCGCCCAATGGGCTCGCCGGCTTCCGCGGCGACATCGAGGGCGTGGCGATCGCGGGGATTCTCGCCGACGACCAGCGCGAGCGGTGGGACGCCGAGACGCGCCTCGTCCGGGTCGAGCAGGACTTTGTCATCTGGTTTCACGTTTGAGAGAGGGGTTGAGTCATGTCCGATGTCACCGATACCTACTATCCCGGAGAAGCCTTCACCGGCTACGGCACGCAGCTGATGGTGAACGTCGGCGGGTCGCCCGGGACCTTCGTCGCGATCGCCGATATCGAGACGATCACGCCGGGCGAGATGTCCACCAACGTGATCGAGAAGACGCACCTCCGATCGCCGGAAGCCCACCGCGAGAAGCTCGCGGGCTTGCGGGATTCGGGCGCCTTCGCCCTGGCCGGCAACTGGCGGCCGACGCACGGCTCACACAGCAACGCCGGCGGCGACGGCTTCGCGGACGGCGGCCTGATTGCCCTCTGGCGCCGGCGCGTCGAAGCCGACTTCAAGATCGTCCTCCCGGACGGGTCGCCCGGCACCGAGTGGCCGTTCCGCGGCGTGGTCACGAAGTTCCAGCCGGGCGAGATCGCCGGCGATGCGAAGGTCGGCTTCACCGCGGAGATCACGCCGCTCGGCGACTTCTCCGCCGACCTGCCGTAGCCCGGCGGCCGCGCCGTTACGTCGAGGGGCGTAGTAGCATCACGCCAACCGGCGTGACGGCCGGCAAGGGGAGACCATGGCGAATCCACAAAAGGGCGAACTCGAGATCGAGGTCGCGGGCACGCGCTATCTGCTCGCGCTCGATCTGAACGCGCTCTGTGAGTTTCAGGAGCTGATGTATCCGGGCGATGCGAACTTCGACATGGGCGAAGTCATCGGGCGGATCGGGAAGGGCAATTTCATCCTCTCGCGCGCGCTCTTCTGGGCGACCACGCGGAAGCATCACGCGGACCTCACGCTCCGCGATGTCTCGGCGCTCGTCACCGAGTTTGGGTACAAGCCCTGGATGGAGCTCCTGCCGACGCTGCTCGAGTTCATGCAACCGGATCCGAGCGATCGGGCGACGTTGAAGGCGGCGCCGAAGACGGGCCCTCTCAACGCTCAGGACGATGGGATTGGCGCGCGCTCTACGTCGAAGCGCGCGAAATCGGCCTGAGCCGCGAGGAGTTCTGGGCGCTCAGTCCGCGCGAGCTCTATCGGGAGTTCGCCGCGGAGAATGCCCGCCGGCGCGGCCAGGCGAATCGCGATGCGCGCCTGGCCTATACGGCGGTCGCGATCTGGGCCCGCGCGCAGAGTAAGAACCGGATGCCTCCGCTGAAGGACTACCTCGTCGCCGCGGAGGCGGCGGCGCCCGACACGCCCGCGACGAAGACCGCGAAACTGCGATCGGCGCTCGAAGTCCTGAGCGCGCAAACCGGCATCCCGCTCCGACGCGCGAAGAAGGCAGGGTAGCAGTGAGCAATTCCGCGGTCGTCGGCTTGCTGCGCGCGCTCCTCGTCGCGGACACCGCGCAGTTCGACGCGGCGATGAAGCGGACGGAGGCCTCCACCCAAGCCTGGTCGAAGAATCTCAAGTCGGTCGGCGCCGAAGCGACGAAGGTCGGCAAGGCGCTCACGACCGGGCTCACGCTCCCGCTCGTCGGCCTGGCGGCGGGCGCCACGAAGCTCGCGATCGACTTCGAGAGTTCCTTCGCCGGCGTCCGGAAGACGGTCGATGCCACCGAGCCCGAGCTCGCGAAGCTCTCCGCGCAGTTCCGCACCCTCGCGAAGGAGATCCCGATCTCGGTCAACGAGATCAACAAGCTCGCCGAGACGGCTGGCGCCCTGGGCGTGCCCAAGGAGGCGATCGCGAGCTTCGTCGAAGTCATGGCCGGTCTCGGCGTGGCGACGAACCTCACCGCCGAGGAGGCCGCCAACGCGATCGCGCGCATCCAGACGATCTTCGGCGCCGCCGGGAAGGATACCGATCGGTTCGCCTCGACGCTGGTCGCCCTGGGCAATGCGGGCGCCTCGACGGAGAAGGAAATCGTCGAGATGGCGCAGCGCATCGCGGGCGCCGGGAACTCGGTCAACCTGACGCAAGCCCAGGTCCTCTCGCTCGCCTCCGCGATGTCGAGCCTCGGCATCAACGCCGAGGCCGGCGGCTCGTCCATGAGCCGCATCCTCATCAAAATGAACCAGGCGGTCGCCGAGGGCGGGCCCGCGCTGGAGCGGTGGGCCGCGGCCGCGAAGACCACCGGCGCGGCCTTCCGCGAGGCCTTCGAGAAGGACGCCGCCGGCGCCCTCACGCAAGTCGTCGAGGGCCTGGCGACCGCGGGCCGCAATCAGGCGACGATCGTCCAGGGCCTCGTCGGGAAGAACACGACGCTCCTCGATACGTTCCAACGCCTCTCGGGCGCGGGCGAGACGCTGCGCACCACGATCAATCTCGGCAATGAGTCGTGGGAGAAGAACACCGCGCTCACCGACGAGACGAGCAAGCGGTACGCGACGATGGAGTCGCAGCTCCTCCTGCTCTGGAACCGGATCAAGGACGTGGGGATCACGCTCGGCCAGGCGTTGATGCCGGTCCTGAAGCTCGTCGTGGACGCCTTCGACGCGCTCCTGCCCATGCTCGAAGGGGTGATCGACGCCTTCGCCGCGATGCCGGCGCCGCTCCAGTTGGTGGTGATTGCCGTCGGCGCCCTGGCGGCCGCGGTCGGCCCACTCATGCTCCTGTTCGGCTCGCTGGCGGTCGGGAGCCTCGGAACGCTCATCACCGCGTTCTCCGAAGGCGGGATCGCGGTCGTGGCCTTTACGAAGGCGCTCACGTTCCTGAGTGCACACCCGGTCGTGCTCGCGATCACCGCGCTCACGGCGCTCGGCGTGGCGATCTACGGGATCGCGTCGGCCGGGAGCGATCTCGAAAAAGAGATCCGCACGAACACGGACGCCTTCAAGGCGGAGACGAGCGCGATCGACAAGGCGCTCCAGACCTACGACGCGCTCGCCACCAAGCAAGGCCTCACGGCGGCGGAGACGAAGCGGCTCCGCGAGGCCACCGAGCTGCTCGCCGGCGCGAGCGGCCGGTCGGTCGAGCAATTCGAGAAGGAAGCCAAGGGCTCCGACACGCTCACGACGGCGTTGCAGGCGCAGTTGAAGGCGCGCCGGGATCTGCTGGAGAAGCAGATCGAGATGCAGCGCGCGAAGCTCTCCGAGGCGCAATCGGCCGTCAACGCCGCCCAGGAACGTCGCAACGAAGTCCTCCGCGGCGAGGGCACCGTGCCGACGTTCGACGACGCCACCGGCGGCCGCGAGCGCGCCATGACGCTCGGCGAGCAGGCCGAGGCCGAGCTCAAACTGCGGAAGGAGATCGAGGCCCTGGCCGGCGCGGTCGAGCGCGAGCGCGCCGCGCTGATGGCGATGACCGGCGTCAAGCGCGAGGACATCAAGCTCGTCGATCAGAAGACCGAGTCCACGAAGAAGGGCGCCGCCGCCTCGACCGAGCTCGCCGGCGCCGACGAGAAGAGCGCGAAGGCCGCCGCCAAACAGGCGGAGGCCCTGGAGAAGGCCGGGCGCGCGATGAGCGAGGCCGGGGTCGCCGACGCGATCGCCGAGATGAACGCGCAGATGGTGATCGCCAATAAGTACGGCGGGATCGCCAAGGCCCAGTGGCAGAAATACACCGACCAGATCGACGAGTGGCTCGCCGCGGGCTACAAGGTGCCGCCGCTGCTGGGCGAGTTCTACGTCGCGCACTACCGCCTGCTCGACACGCAACTCAAGGTCGTCACGAGCACCAAGGGCCTGGTGGCGGAATACAAGAACGTCTGGCCCGCGGTCCTGAAGATCGGGGACGCCTACCGCGAGGCCAACGCCGCGGTGCAGGGCTGGATCACGAACGCGCAGAAGGGCGGCGGCGTCCTCAAAGACCTGCTGCGCACGCCGGTCACGCTGCCCGAGCCGCCGCCGCCGACCGTCTGGTACACGTACGCGCAGAATCTCAAGGCCGCCTTCCTCGGGCCGAATGGGATCTTCACCGGCATCACCGCCGGCCTGGCCGATACGCTCGCCGCCGGGATCACCGGCGCGCAGAAGTTCTCGGACGGCTTCGTGGCGATCTGGAAGGGCATCAAGCAGTCGCTCACGAATATCCTCGCGGACTTCCTGAACCTGTTCCTGAATCAGTTCCTCAAAGGCATGCTCGGCGCGATCCTCGGGCAGCAAGGCGCCTGGGGCAAAGCCTTCGCCGGCCTGCTCAGTTCCTTCGGCACGGGCGCGGCCTCCGGCGTGGCGGGCGGTGTCGGCACCGCGGCCGGCGGGACCGCGGCCGGTGCGGGCGCCGGGGCGGCCGGTGGCGCGGGGGCCGGCGCGGGTGCCGGGATCGGCATGGTGGCGGTCGGCTCGCTGGCTGGCGCGGGCGCCGGTGGCGCGGCGGGCTACTACGTCGGGTACAAGTCCGGCTCGACGACGAAGGGCGTCCTCGCGGGCGCCGGTACCGGCGCCGCCGTGGGCGCGATTGGCGGCCCGATCGGCATGGGCGTCGGCGCCGGCGTCGGCGCGCTCGCCGGCTGGTATGGCGCGAAGAAGGCCGGGAAGGATGTCAACAACCTGCGCGATGCCTTCATGGCCCAGGCGGGCGGGTGGGAGAACATCGTCGCGCGGCTCGAGGAGATCGGCCGGAAGGATCTGATTCAGGATCTCGGCTTCGGTCCGAAGAACGTCGGCGCGATGAAGGAGACGATCGGCGCCATTCAGGAAGTCTTCGAGATCGCCGACCGCGCCGCCGCCGAACTGAAGGTCAAACAGGAAGCGTGGACGAAGACGCTCACCCAGAGCTTCGGCGAGCTCGGCCAGGCGGCGAGCGCGTACGGGACGCTCCTCCCGAAGGCGGTCCGCGAGTCGATCCCGGCGCTCCTCGAATCGAAGGATCTCACCGCGGAGATGCGCGCCACGCTCACCGGCATGGCGGCCGATCCGACGTGGAAGCAGATGGCCGAGAGCGCGAAGGGCTACGGGATCGAGCTCTCCGCGCTCGGCGGGAAATTCCAGGAAGCGCGCATCACGGAAATCGCGCTCCAGTACGCGCGGGACTTGAAGATGTTCAGCGAAGAGGGCTCGAACATGACCGGCGTCCTCGAAGGGATGGCCGACGAGCTCTCCACGATCTACCAGGACGCCGCGACGAGCGGCGTGGCGCTCCCGGACACGCTCAAGCCGTACATGCAGAAGCTCATCGAGATGGGCCTGCTCGTGGACAAGAACGGGAAGAAGATCGAAGACCTCAACGAAGTCGCCTTCAAGGAAGTCGAAGACGTAGGGCTCACCCAGGTCGTGGACGTATTGAAAGAGATCGCGAAGCTCCTGAGCGAGGGCCTGCCGAAGGCGGCGAAGGACGGCGCGAAGGGCATGGAAGACGAGCTCAACAAGGCGAAGCCGCGCGTCAAGGTCGGCGTCGATTGGGACGACGGCGGCGGGCCCACGCGCACCACGACGGGGAGCTCGGGCGAGAGCGACACGCCGCCACCCGAGATCGGGCTCTCGGGCGGGACGCACGGCCAATTTATCGACTGGGGCAGCGGGACCGATGTCACCTTGCACGGGCGCGAGCGCGTGATGACCGCGGGCGAGGCGATCTACGGCGCCGGCCTGGGCGCGATCAATCTGACGGTGATCTCGACGCTCGATGGGAAGGAAGTCGCGCGCAATCAGGTGCGGCACTTGCCGCGCGCGCTCCAATTGGCGGGACTCTAAAGCGAGGGCTCACTCATGGCGCTGCTCTTTATGGATTCGTTTGATCACTACATCACGGCCGATCTCCTGGAGAAATGGGGCACGACCGGGACATCTGGCACGGCGTCGGTCTCGATCAATGCGACCGGCGGACGCCGAAGCTCTGGCGCGTTCCGCTATTTCAGTAGTTCGGCGTCGGGGCACGATGGCTTTGTGCGGAAGACGTTCGCCACGGGCAGCGCCGGCGGCGTGTGTGGCTTCGCGTACAAGGCGGGCGTCGGCTTTGCCTTTGCGCCCGGCGAACAGATCGCGGCGTTTCAGGACGGCACGGCCACGCAAGTCGGTTTACGCGTGAATCCGACCGGGACGCTCTCCGTCTTCCGCGGGCCGCAAGTCAGCGGGGTGGTCCTCGGGACCACGGCGGCGGTGGTCATTCCGCTCGGGAATTATGTGTATGTGGAGTTCAAGGTGCTCATCGCCAATAGCGGCGGGACGGCGGAGGTCCGCGTCAACGGCGCGAGCGTCCTGGCGCTCACGGGACTCGATACCCAGGACGGCGCCACGGCGACGTGGAATTCGTTTGTGCTCGGGCAAAGTAACGGCGCGAGCAGTAACTACGCGAATCGGACCGTTGATTTCGACGATCTCTATGTGCTCGACGGGAGCGGCGCGGCACCCTGGACGGACTTCCTCGGCGATTGCCGGGTCGATGCGCGGTATCCCACGGCAGCGGGCGCCACGACGGGCTGGACGCCGAGCGCGGGCGCGAATTGGCAATGCGTGGACGAGACCGCGCCGAATGATGATACCGATTACACGTCCGCGCCCGCCGCGGGCCTGACCGATACCTTTGTCGTCCAGGACGCGCCGGTCGCGGGCGCGCAACTGTTCGGCGTGCAGCATGTGATCTCGGCGAAGAAGACCGACGCCGGCGCCGCCACGATCGCGCCGGTGATTCGCCATAGCGGCGTGGACTATCCCGGCGCCGGGATCAACCCTGGCACGGGCTATGGCTACGTGCTCCAGATCTCGGCGGCCAATCCAGGGACCGGGGTCCCATGGACGGAGGCGGGCTTCAACGCGGCCGAGTTCGGGTACACGCGGACGGTGTAAGGCATGGCCGACGCGCGGGTCTCACAAGCGGCGCTCGAAGCGCTCAGCGCGCCGGCGCCCGCCGCGCGCGTCACGCAGCGCGTCGTGGAAGTCCTCGGGACGCTCGTCCCGGTGGCGCTGCCCACGGCGACGGCGGTCACCCAGACCGCCGCCGAACTCCTGCATACGGTCCCGGTCTCGGCGCAAGTCACCCAGGACGCGATCGAGCTCCTCTGGACGGAAGTCCCGCCGGGGTGGCGCTTCTACATCGACGGGATCGAGAAGACGCCGCGCGTCGATTCGCTCAATCTGGTCTTTATCCTGAACGAGCGCGCGCGCGCGTCGGCGGTGCTCGGCGATGTGCTCCCGGCGAAGTTCGCCGAAGTCCTGAGCCTCGCGAAGGACGGCTTCACCCGGATGTTCCACGGCTTGATCATGACGCGCGGCTTCGCCGGGCGAAATCAGTACGATCCCACCTTCACCACGACGATCGAATGTGCGGACGATTGGATCTATACCGATTCGGTCTACGTCACGCGCACCTACAACGCGCCGGTCCTCCTCAAAACGGTGCTCCAGGATCTCGTCACGATCTACCTGAGCCAGTACGGCATCGCGCTCGATCCGGCGCAAGCGGACGGGCCCGAGCTCGCGCCCTTCTCCTGGCAAGCGAAGCGCGCCTCCGATGCGATCCGCGAGCTCACGGAGCGCACGTCGTGGGTGGCGCGCCTCAACGCGTACCAGTTCCTCCGCCTGTTTATTCCTGGCACCGATCCGGCGCCCTTCGCCCTGACGGATGCGGCGCCGCATTGCCAGGAGCTCGCGTGGAGCGATTCGGATCGCGGCGGCGGGCTCCCGGTCAACAAGGTCACGGTGATCGCGGGCCCGGCCGGCGCCCGCATGATCGGCGGCGAGGCCGGCGGCGCGGCGGGCGAGCGCCATGACGGCGACGGCGTGACGCGCGTCTTCCCGCTCTACTCGCCCTTCCTCTCGGTGGTGGGCGCGGTCTATATCGATTCGCTCCATAGCGCCGGCGGCGGCTTCCCGCTCGGGATCTGCGGCGTGGATATCGATCCCGACACGGGCGGCAATATGAAGTACTGCTATAGCGCGGCCGACAATGCCGTGCACCAGCGGGACGATCAAGCGGTGATCGCGGTCGGCGATTTCCTCGCGCTGACCTACTTCGGCACCTTCCCGTTCACGGTCACCGCCGCCACGGGCGAGACGCCGGTCGTCGAGCTCGTGGAGACGCGGCCCGAGGTGCTCTCGATCCCGGCCGCCCAGGAGATCGCCGACAGCCTGCTCGCCTCCTTCGGCGCGGCCGGCGCCGAGACGCGCGAGCTCGCGATCGTGACCGACGAGGACGGCTTCGAGCCGGGCCAGGCGCTCACCGTGGATCTCCCGGTCACGCGCTCGATCGCGGGCGCCTTCGTGATTACCGAAGTCGCCATGACGATCATTCTCGATCCCGATCCGCCGAGCCGCGAGGCGTATTGGCAATACACGCTGAAGGCCACCGAGGCGAGCGCGTATCAGGGCTCGTATCTCGACGACTGGCGGCGCCTCACGGGCGCCGGCGGGAGCACGGCCGGCGGAAGCGCCGGCTCGGGCGGCGGCTCGGGCTCCGGCCTGCATGCGGCCCACCACCAGGCCGGCGGGATTGACGCGATCCCGCTCGATACGCTCGCGGCGCCGAGCGATACGACGCTCCTCGATGTCTCGACGGCGCGGCATGGGCTCGCGCCGAAGATCACGGGCGCCGATGGCGTCGTGCTCACGAAGGCCGGCGCGGCGGCGGTCTGGGCGCCGGCCGAGAAGGCGAGCGGCGTGTTTGCCTACACGTTCAACACGACGACGACCGAACCGCCAGGGAGTCAGCGCATCCGATTCAACGCGGCGCATCCGTACACGGCGGTGACGAAAGTCTGGGCCGACTTCGCCAGTAGCCAAAGCGAGGATCTGTACTGGGGCTGGATGCGGATTCGCGTCGGCTCGATCCTCATCGTCCAGGACAAAGACAATCATTTGCAATTCGCGGAATTCCTCACGACCGGGGCGCCGATCGACAAGGGCGCCTATGTGGAATTGCCGGTCGAGTGGGTAAGTAACGGGACCGCGTTGGCGGTGCAAGGCGTCTTGGTGCGCGTGACCGGGCCGGCGCCGGGCGGTGGCGGCGGGAGCATGGTCCAGGCCGAGTACGTGGTCGAAGCGGGGCATGCGGATCTGTCGGCCGAAGCGGTCCTCGGGACGAAGGTGATCACGACGGCCACCGAGGCCGCGCGCCAGGCCGCCGCGAAGGGCGGGCGGCTCTTCCTCCCGAGCGATGGGTACTACCTGGCGCGCGACACCGGCGCGGCGTGGGCGGACTGGGGCCCGCTCTTCCCGATGACGCGGCCGGTCTCGGGCGCCTTCGCGTGGGTGAATCAGGGCACCGCGACGATCGACGCCTCGCGCGGCGGCGTGCACCTCTCGGCGCCTGGGACGCTCGTCGGCTTCAATCTCGTCGGCCGCTTCCTGGCGGTCACGCCGCCCTACACGATCACCGCCTATCTGCTCCCGGCGATCGTGATCAAGCGGTGGCTCGCCTACGGGCTCTTCTTCCGCCAGAGCTCAGACGGGAAGCTCGCCGGCGTGGCGGTGGGCGCCCATGCCTCGGGCGCGGACGGGGTCTCGCCGGTGAGCCTCCGCTCGATCAAGGCGACGAGCCCGACCGTCTTCTCGGCCGAGTACCTGACCGTCGAGCGCTCGGTGGCGCGCCCGCCGAATTGGCTCCGGATTGTGGACGACAACACGAATCGCGCGATCTACTTCTCGGCCGATGGGCAGCACTGGCAACTCTTCCACACGATCGCGCGGACGGACTTCCTCACGGCGAACGAAGTCGGGTGGGGCGCGGTCACGCAGATCGCGACCTCGCCGACCGCGCCGGTCGACCTGACGCTCCTCTCCTGGGCGCAGACCTAGCGGTCCAGATCCTCGGCCGCCGCGCGCGCGCCATGCCGGATGTGGAGCACGGTCACGACCTGGTGCTCGGCGTCCACCAGGTAGATGACGCGATACCGCGCGCGGGCCGTCCCGTAGAGCAGCTGGCGGAGCGCGGGGTGCTCGGGCGCCGGCGCGCCGCGATCCGGGAACGTCTCGAGACTCTCCAGGGTGGTGGTCAACTTCCGGAACCAGAGCAAGGCCTGCCTGGAGGTGGCCGCCGCGATGTGCGCGTAGAGCGCCTCGAGGTCGGCGACCGCGCGGGCGGTCAGCTCAACGCGGTAGGCCATGCGCCCGCCGGAAGTCTGCGAGCACCGCGCGCGCCGGCTGCGTCCGCCCAGCCGCGAGGTCCTCGAGGCCCTGACGGATGCCTTCATAGGGGTCGGCGGCGGCGGCCTGGTCGCGGCGGCGCGCCTCGGCGGCCGGCGCGTCCATGGCGCGGAGCGCTTCGCGGATCACTTCACTCGCCGAGGCGTAGCGACCGCTCTCGACTTTGGCGTGCACGAGCTTCACGAGCTCGGGCGGGAGGCTGATATTCATGGAGGGAGGATAGCAAGAAATAGCATTTCTTGTCCGCGCGTACGTGGGCCGCGACGAGCGAAACACGGCGGGACTGGGCGCCACACGGCAAAGTGGGGCGCCCCCGTGGGGCGGCCCCTCCTGTAAGTCCTGTGGTTTCAACAGGTTCCGTCGTCGGCTCCCGCCTTCACACGGCGGGCGTCACTGGTCGTCGCTGAATTCACGAATCGTGAACTCCTGCCGCCTGGTGGGGGGCTCTCAGGGGAGGGCGGCGCGCTCACCGTGGGAGTGGGATTAGAAGGAGGGGGACGCCGCGCTAGGCGGCGCCACGCCTCGCGGCCGCGTCTTCGGCCTCCGCCTGCCGGCAGAGCGCGTCCAGGTGATCGGCGTACGCCTGCATCATCTCCGTCCGGCGCTCGAGCAGGGTCGCCTTGTTGTAGGCGGCCTCGACGGGATTCTTGATGCGGTGGGCGAGCTGGAGCTCGACGAGCGCATCGGGGAAGCCGATCTCGCGGAGGCGCGTCGACGCGATCGTGCGAAAGCCATGGACGCTCTGCTCATCGGGGCCGTAGCCCAACCGGCGCAGCGCCGCGGTGAGGGCCATATCGGAGAGCGGCCGGGACCCATGGCGGAGGCTCGGGAAGACGTAGCGCCCGCCACCGGTGATCGGGTGCAGGTCCGCGAGAATCGCGCGCGCCTGGCGTGAGAGCGGGACGACGTGGTGCGGCCCGTTCGAAAAGGTATGCGACATGCGGCCGGCGGGGATCCGCCACACCTTCGCGCCCAGGTCGAACTCCTTCCACTCGGCGGCGCGCAGCTCGCCGGCGCGGACGAAGACGAGCGGGGCGAGGCGCAGCGCGGCGACCACGATCACCGAGCCATTGCACCCCGCGATCGAGCGCATGAGGCGACCGAGTGCCCCCGGCTCGGTGATCGCCGGGTAGTTCGTGGTCTGGACGGGCGTGAGCGCCTTCGCGAGGGTCATCGTCACGTCGTGCGGGGCCTGCCCGTGGGCGATCGCGTAGGCGAAGACTTCCCGGCAAATCGACAGGGCGCGGTGCGTGGTCTCAGCGAGGCCCTTCTCGTCAATCGGCATGAGGGCCTTGAGCACGTCGGGCGCCGTGAGTGCACCGATGCGCTTCGGCCCGAGCGTGGGGCGCAAGTAGTTGTCCAGGATCGACCCGAGCTTGAGCAGGGTGCGCGGCCGCTTCCCGGCCCGCTCCTTCTGGGCGAGCCAGGCGTCGGCCAGAAGGTTGAAGGTATCGGTGGGCGCCGCGATCGCGCGCTTCTCGTCCTGGCGCTTCACGCCAGGATCGATCCCGTGGTCCATGAGTCGCTGCGCTTCGCGGCGCTTCTCTCGCGCGCGGGCGAGATCGACGATCGGGTAGATGCCGAAGGAGATCGTGTTCCTACGGCGCTGGAACGAATAGTCCCACCGCCAGAGCCGTTTCCCGTTCGGCCGGATGAGCAGGTACAGGCCTTCGGCGTCGGACAGACGCCACTGGCGGGCGGGGTCGGCCTTCGCGGCCTCGATCTCTTTGACGGTCAACATGGGGCAAACACTCCAGAAAAGGGCGATTCCGAAAAGTTACTGCGTGTCCGGCCTCAGCCCGTTACTGCAATGCAGTAACGGTTTTCACGTCCCACGGTCCGATCCTCGCCGTTACTGCATCCCGCACTGCGCGGGGGTGGGCACTGAGCGGAGCGGCCGAGCATGGAACAGAGAGGAGTAGAGACGCACTTCGCGGATTATACAGGGGTTTTCGTGGAAGTGTGCGAGGAGGAGAGTGGAGCAGAGAGGAGTAGAGAGGTGGGACTGGAGCGGGCTACGGGAATCCAATTTAGTGTGATCTGCTCGAAAATACACAGATCGTGAAACGAAGACTGTAAATGTTCCTGCGCTTCGCATCCCCCTTCACGAACTGTGAAGTCACGCGCCTCAGTGGAAGAATTTGCGCGCCGCCGCCTGCGGCAACCAGAGGCGCGGGTTGGGCTCGGCCGGGCTGCACACGGGGCAGAAGCCAAACTGCACCAGGTCGCCGTAGGGGTTCTCGATCGGCTCTGCGGCCACCACCGGCTGGCCGCACGGGCAGCGGAGCGCCTCCACCTCGCCGGGGGCGAACAGGCTCTGACGGGGCTGAGAGGGCGGGCGACGGGGCGGCATGGTGTGGGGTTCCTCCCTGGATGAGCATCCTCAGGTGGGCGTGGTACTGCCCTTCGGGATGCTGCGCACGAGCGTCTTGGGCCCGATGAGCCCGTCGTCCTCCAGCTTGCGGAGGATGTCGCCCTCCGTCTTGCCGTAGACGATCACAATCCCGCCGACGACCTCGCCGGGTTGGAGGCTCAGCAGCACGGCCGGATCGACGCGGAGCGGCTGGTCGTCTTTCAGTCGCGCGAGGTTCCCGTCACTGAGGCCGAGCAGAATCAGGATCCGCCCGTCGGGCAGGGCGAGGCGGGCTTGAATCATCCATCGCTCCTCATCAAACTGGTCGAGGCGATACCCATGGGTCATTGCGGGCGCTCGTCGTCGATGCGGCGGGCCCCTCGTACGGCTCGGAGGATTTGCCCGATCGCTTGGGTCGAGAGCCCTTCGCTGGTGAGCGCCGCCACCAGGGCGGCGTCGATCCTCGCCGCGCAGGCGGCCTCGATCAGGGACTGTCCCAGGCCGGTCGCGATCTCGAGGTCGAGGAACGCCTCCTCGTCGTGCCAGGCCACGCGCACCCGGCCGCGGCCATCCTTCGCCGAGACCATGCTCTCGGCCATGATCTCCCCGCCGCGCACCTTCGCCCGCACGAACGTGAGTTCGTTCGCCATTTGAAAGACGGGCTCGTTCCCGGCGCGTGCCGCCTCGCGGCCCAGGGCCGCGATCTCCTCGTTCGATAACTGCCGGACCTTCATCGCCACTCCTTGTCGATCGTCACGGGTGCGGCTTCCCGACGCCGAACTCTTTGATCTGATGCTCCGCGAGCTTCAGGCCGGTCGCGAGGAGGGCGCGGGCCTGCTCCTCAGTGTCGGACATCGCGGCGATCGCGCTGGTGAGTTCATAGAGCAGCGCGAGGCAGACCGCGAACGGGTGCTCGCCGCACATGTGGGTGTGAAGAAACGGGCGGAGCTGTATTTCGTGCAACTGCGCGGCGCGCGCGGCGATCGCGGATTGATTCAGGAGTGTCATGAATGGGTTCCGAGGAAGGTCATCGGGACGCTCCCAAAGGCGGCTTGCCAGGGCCGATTGAGGAGGTCGATCGCGAGCGGGACGAGCGCGGCGAGATCGACCGGCAAGCGGACCGCCCCGATATTCGAGACCGGGCCCGGCGCGCGGAGTTTCTCCCACGGCCACGCCTCGAAGAGGTACTGCGCGCCGGCGCCCTCGGCCGCGTAGGCGGGATATAGGCGCGGGAGATCGATGTCGTGCAAGGCCACCCAGGCGCCCGGCCGGAGCACGGGCGCGAGATACAGCAGATCCGAGAGCGGCCACGGGTGGCGGTGATTCGCGTCGATGAAGGCGAGATCGATCGATTGCGCGCGCAGCCGCTCGCCGGCCTGGCGGGCACTACATCCGGGATCGAGGAGCCATTCCGCGCGGTGGCCGGGATAGAGCTCGGCGACGGCGCTGCCGACTTCGCGGCGCGTATTGAAGTAACACCGCTTCTGGATGTCCGCCGAGAGCAGGAGCGTGGGCGCGCCCTGAGGCAACTGGTCCAGCGCGAACAAGAGCGCGGCCGAGCTGGTGCCGGCGGCGACGCCGAGCTCGAGCACGGTGCGGGGCGCGTGCACGAGGACGAGCTCGAGCAGGAAGTCGGCATCGTCAGCGGAGATCCCGCCTTCCACCCACGCCGGTGGATGGAAGAGCGCGCGCAGCGCGTCGTGAGCGGCGGCGGGGTCCGTCATTAAGGCGAGAGTCTACGCGAGGACCGCCAAGAGCGCGACCGAGAAGAGGCGCCCGGCGAGCTTCGCCATGATGGCCGCGGCGCGGCGCGTCCGACGGGAGGTGAGTGAGCGCGGGGAGGCTGCTACGGGAGGGGCGGGATCGACTTCGGTGGACGGCGCGCGCGCGGCGCGCCTCCGCAAGGCCCGGTCGAGGCTTTCAGCGACCGCTTGCGCTACGAGCTGCACGGCGCTTGGGCAGATCCGCTCCAACACTTGCAGCTGTGCCGCGATCTTCCGGACGCTCGCCGTCCAAGTCGGCGACCGCTTGGAGGGCGGCGACGAGGGGCCGGAGGTGGGACAGGGCGTGGTCGATGATTTGTTGCTGCTTGTCGATGAGGCGTTGTTGCTCAGCGAAGAGCGCCCGCGTGCGCGGCGATCTCGATTTGAGGCGACGAGTTTCAGCATGTGGTGAGACCTCGGAAGTACTCACGTCAGCATCGAGGAGAAGCACATGCGGGGCGACCTCGAAGAACGCGGCGATCTGGTCGAGCAAGTCGAGGGACAGCCCGCGCTTGCCGGTCAGAGCCATGCTCATCCACCCGCTTGTTTTCCCAAGATAGGCTGCGAGATCACCCTGCCGCACGCCGCGCGCTTTCAAGCGCTGGAGGATCTGCTGTCGCAACCGGTCAAGGGCTCCGTTAGGCACGAGTCGTATTCGGGCTGATTCTACTAACACTCCGTAAGTCACGCTAGGAAGATACACGGCCACGGCCCGTCGTGGGCCACGATTCGTACTTGTTTCTGTGAATTACTTATTGTAAGAATCTCACCAATCGTGACCTCACCTCCCAAGCGAAGTACGCGCCCATGGGTGCTGTCGCCAGAAGCCGCCGCGCGCAAGCGCCGGCTCGAGCGGGCGCTCCAGCGCGCGGGCCTGACGCAGACGGCGCTCGCCGCTGAGCTCGGCGTCTCGACCGCGTACGTGGCGATGATCCTCTGTGGAAAACGCACGCCGGCGCTCGCGGTGGCGAAGGCCCTCTCGGACCTCACCGGGATTCCCGCCACCGATTTCATCGCAGCGCCCGAAGTCTAGGAAAGGAACCGGCCCGCCATGCCTGGCTCACCGCTGTCTGCTGTCCCGTCGGTCGCCCCGCCAGCCGATCGTGGCGATCACTGGATCACCACGATCGAGGTCCAGCGGAAGCTCGGCGCCGCCGAGGCCACGATCTACCGGCTGCTCCAGCGCGATCCGACCTTCCCGCGGCCCGCGAAGCTCGGCGGCCGGAATAATCGGTGGTCCGCGCGCGCGATCGATGCCTGGATGGCGGCGCAAGTGGCCGCCGCCGCCGATCGGTAGGACGCCATGCTCCTCAGTCTCCTCGCGGCGTGGGTGAGCTTCGCGACGGCGCTGTTCTGCGTGCACGCCGCGGCCAGGGCCGCCCGCCTCACGCGCATCGCCCAGGCGCGCGCGGCGGAGGCCTACCAGCAGGCGGCCGACGAGGAGACGCGGACGGCGTCCGCGCTCCAGCTCCTCGTGGAGGAACAGCGCGGCCGCGCCGACGACCAGGCGCACTACGCCGCGCGCCTCGCGGCGCTCCATCACACGTATGACCTGGCGTTGCAGGAATACCGCGACATCGTTCAGCAGTACCGCCGCGTGCTCGGCGAGATCGCGGACGACGCGCCGACCACGCACTAGGGAAGGAACGCTCGCTGATGGCTCGTTCTGACCGGCACAAACCGCCCGCCTTCCAGATGTATGCGCAGTCCTGGCTGGCCTCGACACGCGGCATGCCGCACGACGTGAAGGGCGCCTACATCGACCTGCTCTGCTGGGCGTGGGACAACGGCCCGCTCCCGAATTCGCCGGCCTGGCGGGCGCGCGTGTTTGGGACAAACGCGAAAGAAACGGCCCGACTTTGGGCCGCGCTCCGGCACAAGTTCGTGCGGATCGCGCAGGGGTGGATCAATGCCCGTCTCGAAGAACAACGGGGGGAGCTCGCGGCGTATCAAGCGAGGGCGAAAAATGCGGCGGACGCCCGCTGGCACGGGTCCGATTCGCATCAAGCATCGGTCGAGCATGCGTCAAGCACATGCTCGAACGATGCTAAACCGATGCCCGCGAGCATCGCGCAAGCATCGCGCGAGCATATGCTCAACGGATCCACTGTACCTGTACCTCTATCTCTATCTGTAGATCGTACACACCGGCGGCGAACGCCGCCGGTTAACCGGCGAGCGCCGTTCAAGGTCTACGCCGCGATCGCCACCCAGGTCCTCACCGACACGCCGACCGACGACCACGGCGAGCACGCCGATCGCTTCAAGTGGGCCTGTGCCGAACAGGGTCTCCCGTATGACATCGAGATCGCCGGACGCGCGCTGCGCGCCGCAGAGCGCGGGCAACGCCGCAAAGCCGAAGAGCGGGGCTGAGATGAGCAAACACACCGCCGAGCCCGAAACCGAGATCCCGACGCGGCCCTTCGGAGAGCCCGAGACGCGGGTCTTTCTGGAGTGCCCGAAGTGCCAACACGCCTGGGAAGCCGCGCGCATTCTCCCAGGCGCCTGGTGGGGCAAGGGCATCACGCCCGAGTCCATCGCGCGGATCTGTTACTGCCCGGACTGTTATGCCGCGCCACCGATGCGCGTCGCGGCCGCGCCCGAGGAGGACCCGCCATGCCTCGCGAAGTGACCGGCTGCCTATTCTGCGGCGGCGATCCGCGTGATCCCGATCATCGGGCGCACTGCGATGGGCGCCTGGGCGTCGTCGAGGCCTTCGCATTCGACGGCCGCGCGTTCGAAGCGCTCCCGCTGTTGGTCTCGGGCGTGAGTCCGGAGACCTGGGCGACTTCCGAAGCCGCGGCAGTCTCCGTCCTCGAGACGAAGGACACGCAACGCGCGCGCGTCTTCGCTGCCATCGTTCGCGCGGGCCGCGCCGGCCGGACCGACGCCGAGCTCCAGGCCGAACTCGGGCTCTCGGGGAATTCCGAGCGGCCGCGCCGGCGCGAACTGCAAATGCTCCACTGCATCGTCGAAGCGCGCGATGCGCACGGCCAGGCGATCCGGCGCTGCACCGCGACGACGCGCCGTGCCGTGGTCTGGATCGATCGGCGGCTGGCGAATGCGGTGGCGTCATGAGCGAGCAGCACGCCGGTATCACCGAGAGCACGATCGCGCGGATGGCCGGGACCATCGCGGCGGGACTCGTCAGCAAGTCCGACCTGAAGGGGTCGGGGGCCCTCGGGGCGGACGCGCTCGCCGATTGGATGCGGTCCGTCATCATGCTGAGCGCCGGCCTGGCGCGCGGGATCGCCAAGGAACTCGCGCACACGGCCCCGACCGGCCCCATCCAGACGACGCAGCTCCGATCGCCAGCGGCCCGCGAGACGCCGCGCCCGAAAGCGCCGCAAGCGTCCGCGAAGGTCTTGCACGCGCGCGGCGTCAAGGTCCTCGGGATTGTGAAGCGGCCCAGGATGGACGGGGGCGAGGCCTTCATCATTTCCACCGACGACGGGAAGACGTACCACACCGGGATCCTCGACGAGGCGCGCTTCGCCAAAGCCGCGAAGGACGCCGCGCTCACGATCGACATCGGGTATCGGCCCACTGACGCCGGCGTGCGCGAGATCGCCTACCTCCGCCAGGATGTGCCGGCGGCCGAGGCGAAGCCATGAGAACCCAGGTGCCCGCCACCCTGGAGCGTGGCCGCGTCACGCGCGGGCCGCTGACCTCGCAAGCCTCGTGGGGCATGAATGGGTTCTTCCACATCGCCGGGCCCTGCGGCGCGGCGCTGCTGGTGGTCGTCAGTAACGCGAGTGTCTGGCCCTTCCCGCCGCCCGTGTGGGAGCACGTCAGCGTCTCGGTCCGCCATCGCACACCGAACTGGCGCGAGATGGAATACATCCGCGATCTGTGTTTCGCGCCCGACGAGCTCGTGTTGCAGTTCTCGATGCCCCGCGCCGCGCACATCAACCTGCACCCGTACTGCCTGCACCTGTGGAAACCGATCGGCGTCGACATTCCCACGCCCCCGCCGGAGACGGTGGGCGCGGCCCCGACCCCGGTGGCGCCATGAGCGAGACGATTACCTCGCGCGGCGTCACGTTCCCGCGGCCGGCGGCCGACGAGAAGACCGAGCAAGCCTCGATCCTGAACTTCGTGCACCTACTCGGTGGCCGCGCCTATGTGCTCGGCACGCGCCGCGCGCAGTACTGCGCGCTCTGCGGCGTCCGCAACCAGGACCAAGGCACCAGGCAGACAGAAGGGATCGCTGACCTGGCGATCTTCCTGCCGCCGGCGAACAGCGCGCGCACCGACGTGTCGCGCGGGTGGACGTTCCTGTGGGTCGAGTGCAAGGGCAAGAGCGGGACGCTCTCCGTCGCGCAACTCGAGTTTCGCGACTTCTGCGTGCGGGCGCGTGTCCCACATATCGTCGGCGGGATCGACGCCTTCCTCGCGTGGTGCGAGGCCGGCGGGTGGGTCCGGAAGTAAAAGGAGCGAGCAATGCCTGAGAACACGCGCATCAGAATCGAAGTCACCGAGCAGGATATCGAGCGCGCCCACCGGAGCAATTCGTACCATTGCGTCGTCGCGCAAGCGGTCGCGCGGACCGTGAAGGACGCGCGGAGTATCGACGTGGACATCCAGACGATCCGATTTACGCGAGACGGCGGCCGCTGGATCTTCCTCACGCCCTACGCGGTGCAGGGCTACATCGTCGCCTTCGACGCTGGTGATCCGATCGAGCCTTTCACGTTCGAGCTCCGCAATCCGATGCGCGGGCGCCGGCGTAAGCTCACGGACGACGGGCGCGCGGCGGCGCGCGCATATAACCGCGCCCTGTACCACGCGAAGAAGGAAGGCGTCGAGACCGCGCGCGCGGGCGATCCTGAGACCGAGGGCCCGCACGCGGTGGCGCGCGCGGCGTATGCGTCGGCGAAGCCGGTGGGCTCGCCCCAACACACCGAATTGAATCCCGGCGCGCCGCGCAACGCGCCCATGATGTTCAAGCTCAAGCGGCGGGCGTACGGGCATAGAGTCCTTCGGATCAATCAGACGAAGGCCGCCGCGGAGGCGATCGCTGAATGACGAAGACCGCCCACTATAAGGAGCAACGCGGATGGGTGAGGACATAGTGGACGAGACCCCGCAGCAGCCGCCTGACAACGTGATCCAGTTGGCGCCCGTGGCCGACGCGGCGAACCGCGCCAGGCAGGACAAGCCGTTCTTCACGGTCCTGCCGCGTCCGCAGTGGCCCGACTGTGACCACTCGCGGCGGGGCGTGGAGATTGACCGCACGAAGCGCACCGTGTATTGCAAGTGTGGGGCGCAACTGGACCCGCTCGACGCGCTGTTGATTTATGCCGCCACTGAGCAACGTCTCGTCAGCACCCGCGCGGACATCGAGCGCCACCAGCGCGAAGAGGCCGAGAAGAAGCAACGCGAGGCCGAACGGAAGCCGTTCTTGCGTGAGGTCCGCGGCTTCTATCAGGTCTGTAATCCGACGCCGCCGAATGGCGACGGCGCGATGGTCGGCTACGACGTGTCGCTGTCGTGCGGCCACACGATCCGATGGGCCTCACGCGGCCGACGGCACCCGAAACAACGCTTAACGTGTGATGTCTGCCTGCGCATGGAACGCGCCAAGACGAAAGGCAATCTGCGATGACCGAGACCCGAGGAGAGAAGGAAGCCCAGGACGTGATCGATGGCGAGTGAGCCACGGGCGCCGCTGGCGCTCAACCCGGCGCAGGAGCGCGGGCGGTCAAGGCCCTCGGCGACGCCTGGGCGACACCGGAGGTGGTCCCCGATGGCAGTGAGGAGCGAGGAGGTGGCTGACGTGACCTTCAAGACCTGGATCAAGGCGCTGAACCTCAGAGACGAGCTGGTCCAGCAGTACCAGAACGATCCCGCCCTGTTCTTACAGAAGCTGCCAGAGGCACAGTTCCGCACGGCGCTCCTCGTGACGGCGGAGACGATGAAACTGATGCGAGACGAAGCGATCCGCCGGGGCATCTGGGATGACATCAGACACGCGAAAGTGGGCCAGCCATGACGGACCTGACGCCTGACCGCCGCGCGGCCTTGAAGACGCTGGCGTCCGCCGCGACCCCGGGCCCGTGGTTCATCGAAGGCGCGCACAACGACTACGCCATCGTCGGGGACGTGAAAGGCCACACGAATGGGTGGGCCTGGCCGTCCACGAAGGTGTTGCAGCTCGATACCTACAAGATGCAGCCCACACGCGAGAATGCCGAGTTTATCGCCGCGGCCTCGCCAGACGTGGTGCTCGCCTTACTCGCGCACCTCGAGCGCCTGGAGAAAGATGTCCGCTTGCTCGCGCACCTCGAGCGCCTGGCGGACGATGTCCGCCTCGCTGACGAGAAATATGCCCTCGCGATGAAGCAGATCGACGCGCTGGAAGAAGCATTACGGGTGGCGCGGCTGATTACAGGAGAACACGCATGACGTTCACGGGCCTGCTCCTGTTCCTGCTCGGCGTGGCGACCGGCGTGGGACTGCTCATCCTGTTCGGCGCATTGAAGGACGAAACCAGCGATGAGTGAGCGGAAGCGCATCAATCAGGGGTGGCGCAACGCCTTGGACTGCAACGACGAGATGGTGGACTACCTCCGCCACGCGGCCAGCCTGCGCCATCTGTCCATTCGCAACTACGTGCGGGAGGCCATCAACCGCCAACTGTGCAAGGAAGGCGTGGACGCGATGCTGCTGCCAGAAGCGTCAGACAGGAGCCAGCCTGACGTAGCGTGTTCGCACGGACTCGCCGTTGACCTGCACTGTTGCGACTGTCGCCGGAGTGGATTCTTCCGGCCAGAGACATGCGCGTGTGGCGATCTGAAAGTCAACTGATGCGTGAGCAGACGAGAACGCCGATGCGCATCCAACCCAACGGGCTGGTTGGGAGTTATGTCATCACGCAAGGGGATCGGTTGCTGATGACCGGCTTGACCCTGCAAGGCTGTCACGCCTGGATCGCCGCGCACATGCGCTGCTGTCCGCAGTGCGGCGCGGAGCTTGGGCGAAACAAGGCGTTTACGTGGTGCCCCAACGGGCACCGTTTGACGGGCGCGGCGTCAGACGAGCGCCTGGCCGGCACCCATGGGGAGTGACCTGTCATGGCGGTGATCTTCCCGACGCCCTTGCGCTGTGCGGATTGCGGGCTGCCCTACGTGGACTTCCCGCTGGACCTGCTGCTGCCACGCTCGCAATGGGTGCTGATCTTCCCCGAGAGCGAGGACGGCAGCGGCCTGCTGTGTGCGCGGTGCATCGTGGCGCGAGCGGAGAAGGTGCCGGGAGCCACGGCGGTGCACGCGGTGATCGAGATCGCGCCGGTAAAGAAAACGGCCGAAGATTTACCTGAACCTGTGACACGGCGCGCCGATGCCCTCGGGCTGCGTCACGACCGCTGCCACGAGCACGGCCGGCTCTTGGGCGCCACGCCGATCGCGGGCGCTCAGAAGCCGGCGCCCGTGTTGCCGGACGGGGTGCTAGAACGCCTCTATCAGGAAGCCCAGCGCGGCCAGACGGGCGTGTATACGGTGTTTCGGGAGGTGCTCACGCCGGTTATTGAGCAGGCCCAACGCACCGCGTGCGCGGCCGTTATGCAGCAGTGGCAGACGTGGGGCGTGATTGAGATCGCCGCGCGCAACGTGAACGTGAAGAGCTACGCGGACCACTGGGAGACGCGCGCGCTGAAGGCGGAGCAGGCGCTCGCCGCCGCCCGGGAGCGGTGCGACAACGCGTTGACCAGACGCCTCTCTGGCGACACGCGCGATTTCGTCTGCGGCCTCCCGAAAGGGCACGAAGGCAGCTGTAAGTGGGAGGCGGTCACCAACAAGGACGGTGATGGGCCGCTGGCCCCAGGAGACTTTTGATGGCGGACCACGATGAGGTGCTCGAGCGGGCGTTCGCACCGTATCGCCGCCTCCGTTGGGCGTTGGTAGGCCTGTTCGTGCTGTTTGCCCTGCTCATGGGCGTCGGGTTTATTCTCACGGCCATTCTGGAGCAGCCATGAGTGAGCGCTTCTCGGATGAGGTGTGGCGACGTGCGTGGGATGCCGCGTGTGTGGCATGGACGACGGCCGAGGTGCCGGGCGATCCTTCGCCAGAAGATAAGGCTGTCGCCGCGATGCGGGCCGTCCTAGAGGGGCACGACTCCAACGTGATCCTCACGGCGCTTCTGGCGGTAGATGAACTGACGGCTGAGAACGCGCAGTTGATGACAGAGAACGCGCGGCTACGCGGCCAATCGCGCATCGCCCTTGCGGACATGCGTGACGTGTTGGAGCGCGTGGCTGACCTGTCCTGTGAATGTCGGGACTTCAGCGGGGACGAGTGTGTCGTGTGTTCAGCGCGACGAGTCCTCGCCCCATCCACGGGGGCGGCGTCAGACGGACGCCCGCGATGAGGCTGGCCCTGACCGCGCTCGTGATCAACCGCATCGAGCGCAGGGGCCGATGGCCGTTTCAGTCATGGGCGGTGGACTGGACCAGCGCCGATAACAGCACGGGCGGCGTTGTGTGTCGTCGGCGACTGATCGCGACGTTGCGTGAGGTTCAAGAGTGGGAACACACGCTGGCGGCCGTGGCGTCAGACGGGAGCCCGCGATGAGTGAGCGATTCTCGGATGAGGTATTGCGCGAGGCGATTGCCGCCTACCTGCCGGAGAAAGTCGAGGCCGATGCGATTGCCGCGATGCGGGCCGTCCTAGAGGAACACATGACGCAACTCAGGAACGCCGCATTACGCGGCATTGCAGAGAAGCGCGCGGCTGACGAAGAGGCGTCAGGGCTACGAGCAGGGCACGAGTTCAACCTCGGCGATGGGCGCGTGGTGCGCGTGATGCTGGCGCGTGACTATGTGTCGGTCTGTCGAGATTCACGCGGGCGCGTGGCCGTCAGGAACGTGCTCACGCACCGACTGAGCTATATGCAGGAATCCGACCTCCAACGTGCGGCGAGAAAGTTTACTGGCGCGGCGTCAGACGGGAGCCCGCGAAATGGCGATGTTGAACAAGAACATTGAGGCGCTCGAAGGGGCAGCCACGAAACTCCTTGGCCCCTGGGCCGTGGCCTACTGTGAGCGGGATAGCTTCGTCATCGGAAGGTTGACGCGCGATCCCAACGCCCCACCGCCGTGGCCGGTGGACATCTACGGCACAGGGAACACATGGCAGGAGGCGCTTCAGATGGCGCTGGCCACACACGCGGCTGATCAAGCCGTGGGCGCGGCGTCAGACGGGAGCCCGCGATGAGTGAGCGAATACTGAATGTCGAGGCCGCACGCGCGGCGATCAGCGAGTTCCGCGACTACATGCGGCAGATGAGCGGGGACTTCAAACGGCGCGATGTGATGGTGAGCCTGCTGCACGCCTTTGTGGACGCCTACGAGCACGGCGATGGGCAAGCACCCACGCCAGAGCAGGTGGCGCTGCACGAGCAGTATGTCGTGGACCACGCCGCTGACCACGATGACGACTGCCCAGAGGACGATACCTGCGAGTGCAGCTTCAAGCCAAGGAACGACGCCGTGAACGCCGTGTGTTGTTACCTCTCCACGGGCAAGCGGCTGGCGGCGTCAGACAGTGAGAAGCATGGAGCCTACTGATGACGCGCTACTCCGATGAGGAGCTCTACGAAGCGTGGGAGGCCGCTGATGACGTGCTCTCAGAGGCCATGGACGCCACCGCCGAGGACGCGGGGATTCCCGCCGCGATGGCCGCCATGCGCGCCGTGCTCGAGGGGCACGAGAACGAGCAGCACACTAGCCCTGACGGCGCGTGCCCCACCCATGGCGATCCGCTGGTCTGTCTCGCGTGCGAGGCCGAGGAAGACGCGCAGCCGACGTGGCAGGAGTTCCGGCGGCGGGACATGCGCGAACGTCTCAAGGTGCGCTTCGGCGAACGGGACGACCAGCAGATGGGTGAGGGGTTGTCGGACGCGGTGATTGACGCGATCGTGACCTGCCTGACCCTCGAGGCGCCGCCGCGCGATGCCTGAGCGCCTCGCGCAGGCGTGTGCGGTCTTCGGGTGTCCGCACGTCGAGCCGTGTCCCGCGCACGGCCGCGGGCACACGCCTGGCGGCCGGCGGCCGAGCGCCGCGCGCCTCGGGTACGATCGCGCCTGGCGGCAGTTCCGCGAGACGGTCTTCGCCGAGCTCTGGCGGCTCCGCGTCCCGCGGGCCGGGCTCTGCGGGTGCCGGCATCCGAGCGCGCCGGAGACCCGGGATTCGGTGTGCGCCCGGACCGGGCGCTACCAACCGGCCGAGCTGCTCGATCACATCGTCCCGATTGCCGGCCTGGCCGATCCGCGGCGGCTCGACCTCTCGAATCTCCAAGCGCTCTGTCACCGCTGCCACAACCGGAAACGGCAACGCGAATCGATGGAGGGCCGATCATGAAGGCCGCGATCCCCCCGAGCGCGCTGGACGGGTTCAACGTCACGCGGCATCACTGTGACCAGTGCGACCAGGTGTGGCCCGCGCCGCACGCGCGGGCGTGCCCGAAGCGCGCGTCGCGCTACGACCGCCTCCTCAGCGCGCTCCGCGTGCGGTTCGGCGTGAACGAGGACCGGGCCGAGGATGAGGGCTTCTCGGATCGGGTGATCCGAGAGGTCGCGAGGTGTGTCTGCGAGGTGGTGGCGTTCGAGGATGGGCCCTGCGCGCAGTGCGGCCTCGTGAATTGGAATCGTGACGGCAACGGACGCTGCTGCATGTGCCAGACGTGACCGGCTCGCCGGACCTCGAGGCCTTCGAAATGGCCGATTGGCTCCTCCGCGACGAGGCCCGCGGGACCCTCTCGCCGCTCGGCCGCGCGTGGCGGATCCGCGCCGCGGACCGCCTCTCGCAAAAGATGGACACCGAGCTCCGTGGCGGCCGGGCGCCCTTCCGGACCGAGGCCGCCGCCCTGGCGATCCTGAAGGAGACCGCGCGTGATCTGCGTGGCGCTGGGCGCGCCCTCGAGGAGGCGGCCAAACGCCTCCGGGAGCAGGGCGACGGGCTCGGCGCCAACCGCGCGTATACCGCCGGCAAGGCGGCCGCCTCCGCGGCCGAGGGGATCGATCCGACGTAGGCCATTACGTCCTTCGGCGTAGTGTTACGGCATTCGACGTAATTCACGCTTGTTCTCCCGGGCGCGCCTCGGTAGAATTCGCGCAGTCGCGCGGGCCTGCCGAAGGAGCCTCCCATGCTGGTCGCCGTCGTGAGTCTGGTGATCGCGCTCACGCTGCTCGGCACGGCCCTCTACCTCATCGAGCGGTTCGTCCCGATGGCGCCCCCCTTCCGGATCGCCATCCGCGTGGTGGTGGTGATCGGCATCCTGCTCTGGCTCCTCCAGTTCGCGCGCGGTGGCTACCTGTAGAAGGGGATCGGACTATGCGATACGTCGCGCTGCTCGCCGCGCTCACCGCGCTTCTGCTGTCGTTCGCGTGCGGCGATACGATCGTGAACGTCCCCGTCTCCCCCTCGACCCTTCCCGCCGGCGGCGTCGTGGTCGTCACGCAAGCGAAGATCGAATTCCGATCGACCGGCACGCCGACCAGCGTCCGCATTCGCTACAGCAGTCCAGCCGATGGGCTCGCCCAGGTCGTCACGACGTTGCCCTACTTCGCGAGCTTCACGACGACCGCGCCCGACATGTTCCTGTCGCTCGAAGGCACGCCCCTGATCCACGGCCTCCTCGCCACCTCGCCGTTCTTCTCGATTCAGATCATGGTCGACGGCAAACTCTTTCGCGAGTCGACCAGTACGAACCTGTTTCCCGAAACGCTCCAGGTCTCCGGCACCTGGCGGCGATGAGGGGATCCCCGGGGTCTGAGGTCCACGGTCCGAGGTCCCGGCGCGCCATGTCCCGCGAGATCCTCTTCGAGATCCCTCGCCGCGCCTGGCTCGTCGACGAGGGCCATACGGCCACCGAGATTGACGTGATTGGCGAGACGGAGACGCGCTATCGGATCTGGGCCCGCGCCCGCCTCCGCGTGGGTGCCCGCCTGCTGAAGCCTGGGGATCGGGCGTTCGTGCCCAAGACCGCCGTGCAATGGGTGACGCCGCGGGTGCGCCGGAGCGCGGCCCCATGATTGACGACCTCGCCGGGATCGACTCCATCTACGCGCTCGTCCTCGGGCCGTGTCCTGGGTGCGGTGCCCGCCACACGGTGACGCTCTCGCGCCTCGGTCGCTTCGCCTACCGGTGCGGCGCGCTCAACCTGAGCGGCGCGGTCGATGACTTCCTGCGCACACGTTCCCGCTTCGAGGCCACGCGCCACCCAGGCGCGTCCGCCCTCCCTCCCGAAGGAGATCCGATCATGACCACCCCGACGCCGACACCGACGCCCACGCCACCCACGCCGCCCACGCCGAGCCCGACCCCGCCCTCGAGCCCGACGCCGCCCACGGCGCCCCCGCCGCGGCCCGAGACGGACCCGGACGGCGAGGCGCCGCTCGGCGTGCCGACCGGCGCCGGCGGCGGCGCGCCCGCGGGGGTGGGGGGGGGTCGCCGGCGCGCGGCGCGTGAGTCTGGAGAG
>Ga0193738_1000249_pt1 | contig 36811 bp, 41 predicted proteins | sample L2a1metaG_FD_144927 | JGI IMG/M metagenome (GOLD analysis project Ga0193738, IMG submission 144927) | Soil microbial communities from a riparian zone of the East river system, Colorado, United States - L2a1 | ecosystem: Environmental > Terrestrial > Soil > Riparian zone | place: USA: East River... | reverse complement strand
GTTTTCAAAATCAAGACTGCTTACATTATTCTCCATATTCCAAGACTTTACCGCATAATGTTCTTTACGGTCTGCCTCTAATGCCTCACTTACTTCGCTATGTATCAAACAAAGCATTTCGCCTATATTCTTTTCTTTCTCATAAAATCCTTTGTCAATATTATTTTTGTGTATTAATACAGCAAGCTCATTTAAATTCTTATTCATAGTGTTTATTTGTTATCTACCTCGTCAGCTTGCTGCGGGGTGGCTGTATTAATCACCTGCATTTTCTTTGTGGTCATAGTATACTATCTCAATTTCAAAAAGTTGTTTGCCGTTTTCATCAAGTTCTTCGCCTAATATTTTAACAGTAAGAACTCTGGATTTTAAATCTTCATCAGCGTTTATTACAGACCAAATACGAGCAAGGAACTCTTGTTCTGTTTTCATAATAACTTTAGTTGATTTGGATTAGGTATGTACGCTTCGTTCTCGAATACGTTTTCGTCAGGTTGCTCTTCCAGTTTTATGAATTGCTCTTCCAAATCTAAAATCTTTTCCTCTTTATCAAGTTTCTCACTTTTCAAATCAGATATTTCATCTTCATGCTCTTCGATTTCATCATCTATATCATCAATATCTTTTTGCAAATCTTCAATCTTCTTTTTCAAATCTTTGAGTAATGTTTGTTTCGGACTCATACCGGCAATATTTTAATTAAGTAATCTAAGCGAACTTCCAATGCTTTTTTCAAATCTTCAATGTTGGTGCAAAGGCAAGGAGGTTTCCATACATGATTAATTTCTATATCAGGAAAATCACCAGCCAACTGGAGTATAAACTCTTCAGCGTCTTGATCACTACACGAATGAAATGCAGAAGCATAACATAGTCCACTGTATATATTCAGTTCAATAGTAATGTCCTTAGCCTCTTCCAGCGTCGCACATTTGTCAACTCTATAAAGCCCTTTGCTGTACGTATCTATTAAACTTTCCACTAACACCTTCATTTTTATTGATTTTGAACAAACTGCAATATAAATAAGATTTTATTAATAAAGTGTTAATGAAATGTTAAAGGTTTGTTAAAATATTCGCTTTTTTGGCTTTTTACGCTGTATTATATATGGCATAAATCTTGCGATTCTTGGCGCTTTTCTTGACGAGTATTGGCATCAAATTTTATGGCAATATAAACGTATGCCAGCGCAATTTTAGCGATTACTGGGCAAGGATCTATCTCATAAAAAAGGGGTGTGTAAAAACACTCCCCGTAGTAACTCTATATAAACCCATTTTAAAAAACACGCAACTTAATGACCATGAGTATCAGTCGGATTGTGAGGATGAGAGTGAACAGGCTCATCATCATCTTCGCCTGGTTCAACAACATCATCATCATATCCAGTATGGTCTGCATAAGGCAAATCCCACTCTTTTGCAGGAGGGTCGAATGAGGCGGCATCGCCTGAAGGTGGAGATGCAGGCGGCGGTAACTCTTCTGCAATTTCTACAGTTGTTTCAACATCATCCTCAAACATAGCTTGAATGGCAGCGTCTTTGCCATTGTAAGTTATTTCAGATGTAATTGAGCCAGCTGGAATTACCTTTCCGTCTGGTGCAACTATATCCTGAGTAGCCCGATAGTACTTCATAAAATTTATATTTAATTGTTAGAAAATCAGTTTCTTAATAAGAAGATAGCTGCAACTCCAATTAATATTGCTGCTACCAGATACCACTTACCTTGTACAGTTCGTGGCGACTTCTGTTCGTAATGAGTACTTTTCTTATAGCGCACACTATCAACTGTATTATCTCTTTGTATGACAGTGGTACTTATCGAGTCTTGCTCAACCGTCAAAACTTTCTGCGACCACTGTATCTTATTCGGAGACTTACAGGAAAAAATACAGATTATCCACAAAAGAAAAAATATCATTATTATTTTCATGCTAACGAGTATCTTCTGTCTACTTGGATTGTAGCTCCGGTTACGTCTATTGACGAGCCAGGAATTACTAATGTATCGAAGAACAATAATATGTTTCCAGCTGGAACTGCAAGAACTCCGCTGATTTCAGATTGAGTAAAAACAATAGCGCCCTTACCAGTTCCGTCTACACTAACCGTACCAACAATTTTTTTATTTGCGAAAGTTATTCTTCCTGTATTGCCAAGTACAGATAGACTGCGACCAGCTTTAATTACATCCTCGAATATTATATCTTTAACAACGCTTTGCGGTCTAACTCCACTTTGAGTAATTCCTTGCTGTATGTTAATATTGCAATCCCAGTTATTGTTTCTAAATGTTACATTCTCAACAAGCCATGCAAGTTTTCCACCTTGTTGAGTATTTGTGTTCATTCCTATTACAGCAAGATTCCCTCTAAAGTTGTTGTTCTCGATTACTACATTTCTAACGTGCATAAATCCAGATACTGTATCAGTATGAGCAGATGCGCCTTGAAACGCAAACAAGTAAGTGTAAACCGAAACTGCCTTTTGCTCGAATATGTTTCCTGTAATGTACAGGTTCTCCGTTATAAATTCAGTTGAGATAATTCCGGCATCAGCTCTTATTAGAAATGGAGCATCGCACTCTGTAATTATATTGTTTGCAACTATACAATCAAGTGCGCCTTGTGCTAAGTCTATTCCATCTCTTGACTCCGAACCAATATTATTAGAGAAAACTACATTTGTAGTATCGAAGATTGCCTGATAGCAGCATTGAGCAAGACGTACATTGTTATGACTACATACAGCGTTATCAATTCTGCTGAACTCAAATGCTTTGTTGGAAGTCTTAACGACTATGTTTCCCATAACCAGAGTTCTGCTCACTTGCTTGTAACCAGCCCCTGTTCCGTTATGGTTCTTAACAAGGCAGGCTACTGCAACATCGTAACAAGTGTTATCTCTAAAGATACAATCTTTACCCCTTCCGTAAGTTGTACCAGTTGCTTCATCACTAAATTTAACAGAGTAGATACAACAAACTATGCTGTTAATTTCTGTATCGCTGGAGGGGTGCATAGAAACTCTGCAATCCATATACAAGTCATGCACTGTAACATTGCTCCTTCCTACTTTAAAAAATATTTTAGATACGCTGCCTTTACCTATCGCATCCATTTCAGCTTGAGTCCAAGGTGCAAAGCCCATTAAATCTCTTGTTCTGTAAATAGGATTTAAAGCATTATAATCTGCTGCTATCTGATAGTCTACAACAACCAGCTTAGAAAAATTCCTGTCTCCAAACAACTCTGTATTATCGTAAATGTCTATTGCATTAAAGTCACCGTGGTCTGAAGGGTCGTGCTGATTAGCATATTTAGTTTGGCATCTAACCCAATAAGCGCCATTTGTAGGAGGTACAAATACAGATGCGCCACCTAAGTTCTTTGCCTGTAATAAAGCCCAGTTGATAGGCGGAGTATCATCAACTCCTTGTCCGTATAGAGCTGTATATACAGCATCTTTAATATACGCACTCGTTCCCTTTGCACCCCACCACTGTACAGATAAATACTTGTTCTTACATTTACCAGCCAATGAAACTCCAACTGAACTACCGCCTGGAATATCAAATACCTGCTGGTAATCACTTGTTGATATATTATAGCTACCAGACAATGTGCCGTTAGTTAGCTTAATACCTTTAACGAAAACCAACTCCACGTTATCGAGTATCATTGTTCCAGAGTTGAGATTAACGTTGGTGTCTACAAGCATAGTAACATTAGCTAATGTTCCAAGAACATTCTCGCTAACTTTGTACATATATTCCAGCGTAGCACCTTCTGGAGTTCCAGATGAAGACAGAAACTTGTTCTTCTTTAATGTTATCTTATCAAATGCTGGAAACCCTTTTGCTATTGCATCATCCAAAGTTGAGTAAGGATGAAAAGCCCAATAAGCATTATCTGGAATTAATGCTTCTTTCACCGTACCAGTTGGAGATACGTTATCAATAACAGAACTTATTAGAGTCATGTTCTTATCGTAAAAACTCATACCAACAGTAGACGCTTTGAATGACTGATAAGATATTTTATTAGCCAGATGAACATATATTTTTCTTGTGGAAGCAACACCTGAACTCGAAAGCGCTCCAGTTGTTGCATTATACAAGTTCTTGTAATACTCGAATAAAGGAGCTGGAATTGTATAAGTTCCAGTTTCGATTAACTGTTTGTATGTGTCTTCATTACCTAAAATAATCGACTGAATTAAATCAGGCTTAGATTTCGGCTTTGTTATCTTGTGAAATATAGTCGGTTTTTCATCTTTCTGTCCAGAAAGCCTATAATACTTATAAGCAGTTGTACTTACATCGAAAGTGAAATACAGTCCAGCAGGTGAATATGTAGTAGGCGGATGAGGAGTTCCGTCTGCATCGTAAAACATAATGCCAAAGTTTGTTGCTGCAAAGTTATAAATTCCTTTACAGATAATAATACCATCGTCAGGAATACTTAATGGCTCGGTAGTTCTTGCATTTACAACTGGTACTAAATTGTAATTGGTTTTGCTTAAACTAAACTCACTAATTGTAAACTTAGTTCCAGGAGTATCAGCTATATCTAAATCAAATTTCTGCAATGCTGCAAAAGGAGAATAAGACGCAAATGCGTATTTATTATTTATAGGATAAGGAGTCAAATAAGTCGCTTCTGCTATTGAACTCCAATCTACAACAGCAACTCCCATAACACCAGAGTTGTTGTATTCCTTCATTACAATATTGTAGTTAGGTCCTGAATTAGAAATCCAAGCACACACATTAATATCAGCAGTTCCATTGAATGCAGTTATTGTAATGTTATAAGGATTAGTCGTACCTACATTATTCTTTATTTGAGTTACACGATAGTTTGTGTATAGAGAAGTCTTGCCATATAAATGCAACTCCTTAAAGAAATTGTTAGGCAAATCATCAGTAAAAAACCTAAATTTCTTTTGCTGGTTCTCAACCTTTGTTACGCTTGTACCTACGGCAGCCAACTCTGCATCTGTCGCGTAAAGAGTCAAATCGGCTGCACTGGTTCTCTTAGTCCAGTACGTTCCGTTATAAAGAAAGTATGGAAACGCATCTGTATCTGCAACAACCAAAGAAGCATTTGCTTGGTCTTTAAAATTGGTGTAAGTTCCAGATACCATAGGAAGATATACAGTTCCATCGGAAGGAGTAACCGGAACTGTTGTCGGTACTGCTGTCTTGAAATCTGTATTAACGGCAATAGCTTCCTTAACCTGTTCTTCAGTCGCCTTGTATGCAAACCCAGTTGTCTTATCGGCAACCATAAACAAGTGCTGGTCTGTAACTGAAACAACCGCAGGGAGTTCGTTAGTTTTTACTCCGCTTATATTAGTTTCTGCCATATAAATTTATTTAATTAGTTTAATTACTTAGCAATGGTTTTTGTTCTGCTGCATCTATGTACCTATCATCATCTGCCATTATAGCATTATCTATAATCTGATTGTAAGGTACAAATTCAGTAAAGTTAAATCCTTGCGTATTATCAGCAAGTCTGAAATTAACTGCATAATGATAAGACGGATAACCTGGAATTTTATCAACTGGTTCAACGCTTGCATCTTTCGCTATCGTATAACCAACTCTTTGAATGTATAGATTATCAAGAAGTATGATATGGCAGATTTTAAGATATAGCCAATCAGGAATACCAGTTCCATCTCCGAAAAGCATAGTACGTTTCTTTGAAAGGATTGCTCTTAGGTTATCGAAATCCCCTATTTCATCTTCGTTAATAACAGACTCGATATCTCCAATCCATTTCTGAACTAAACCTTCAACACGAACTTTGGCTCTCCAACCATTACTGAATACTACATTCGTTTTGTTTCTTCTGCTTGAGCCATCAATCAGTATAGTTCCGTAATGCTCTTTTCTGATTGAAACGAGTTCGGATATTGACGCTGTAAGATAATCAACAAAGATTACGAAATAAAAGTCTCCCTCGCCTAAAGCGTTTAAATCAACAGTAACCTGTTGCAATACTTCAGGAGATTGAATTGGCGAAGGTGTAACTGGTGCGTATGCGTAAGTCGCCTTTAAGTTTCCGCAACCGTCAAAAGCTCTTAACTGGATTGTTCTTTGGTACTCGAACTTTGTTATTATCTGGTCTACTAAACCATCGTCAATACGAATCTTCTGAACGTATTTTGGATTGTTCACCCATCTGTCATTCCTGTTCTGAAACCAATCTTCATGGATTTCAGGTTCTTCAACAGAGTGGTTGTACTTAACCATGTGAAGAGTATTGTAGTCGCTTCGGTAAATTGTATCTGCCATATAACTTAGATTTGAAACGAAACTTGATAAATTGAGTAGCGTATTTAAAGGAGTTTTAGCTGATACCAAAAGACTCCATTTCTGCACATTGTTAGTAACATCATTCACTTTCATATCACCAATAGGTAAGCACCAAATATCAAAGCCTTGATGAGTCATCTTTACCAATCCGCCACTGTTAAAGTTGTGCATTATCTCGTTAAAAAAGAACGGCGTTTCGCAAGTGAAGTTTAGAATGTAAGGTATGAACAAAGGTAAATCTGTGTAGTCGGATAATTTAACATCACTATTTTCTTTTGTGGTAACACCATTCAGTGTAGTCGAAAACGCAATGTTCTTATCTCCAGTTTCAAACTTAATTATGGTATCAGGTTGCTGTGCGAAAATCGACTTCCAGTATCTCATTCTCTTTAGGAGATTATGCTTTGGAGTTAATTCTGTATTGAAAACTGTATTGTCAATAACTCCAGATATATCTGTGTAAGCAGGTCTGTTAAGCAAAAATCCACTTATACCTATCGGTACATCAAGTATCTGCAAATCAGTAGATATAATATGGTTGCCGTTTGGAATAGGAGTTAATGGTGTAGTTCCGTCTGTTTTAGTCATTGGCACTAACTGAACAGACCAGTTCCCGCTTGCATCAGCAGTTGCAGTTCCAATAGCCTTTCCTTCATAATAATCTAACCATAGATTAACTACGGTTCCTGGAATTGCAACGCCTTCAACTAATGGCAAATTGTTTACTAACATAAAGCCTTCCAAAAACGAGGTCAAAAGCGGATGTTCCACAAAAGAAAAAACATTGACGGTTATTACTACAGCGCCTATTTGCAGTACTCGAGTTCCGTTAGCAAGCGGAGTTGTTACTTTATAAGACCATCTTCCGTTTCCATCACCAGTTATATTGCCCATATTAACACCGCCTATAAGCAATGGTACTGTAGTTCCGGCTTCAAGAAAACCTCTTAATAACGGCTTATTATCGTACAGGTTATCTCCGTTCTTAACGCTGCTGAATGTAGTAGTTTGAACTCCATCAAGAATAGTTATTGTTCTCGATGATGTAGTTCCTGTCAAATCAGTAAACGTAAGTTCTATTAAGTGTATGCCATCTTTACTACCTTGCCCTGTTTCAAACGGTGAAAGTTCTGTCTGAATGTTGTAAACAAAGTTTCCGTATGGAGTAGCATCCGAAGTACCTGTTCCGTCAAACCTTCCATCTACGTAAACATTGAATGTAGTATTAGGTTGGCATACGCCTCTAACTACAGGATGTCTGTTGTAGATAATATCATCATCAAAAGGAAAGTATATTATAGGCGCAAGTGGCTGATTATTAACATCTATTGAAACATAGTTTTGAACACCTACGTCTGCCGTTCCTGTTTGGTCTGTTATATCTACCATGAAAACATCGCTATCACCAGAATTGTCTTTTGTACTTTGTTGCTGGTAATCAAGGCGAATAAACTCCATACCATAACAGTCTTTCCTAAACGGAGATATTAAATCCAAATTCTTCTTTACGTTAAACTGGTAAACAGAAAAAGTGTTCAATCCATTAAACTCAAGCCTACCGCTTGAACGGCGGTAATCTTGTTTCTGCATATTGAGTTTAATTTCATTGCACAGATATTCAGCAGCATCTTCAACTTCGATTTCACTAACTTCACCAATGTCTAATAAGTTAGTGCTATCATCGTAAACGATAGGAACAGGCTCAATCCATAGTTGATTGTTTATTATCCTGAAAGCTATCCAATGCTCTATATCATACGAGTTCATCCAGTCTTTAAACGAAGCCTGAATGACTGCATTTGGCGCATCTCTTAAAGCGTTACCGCAAGTCAATACCAGATTTTTATTTGTGGAATAAAACAAAGAATGTGCAGTGTACTTTCCGTTAGTAGCTTTTGCAACTATTTCACGTATCACATCAAGAGGTCTTCTTCCATAAACGATAGAAGCGTTTGCCTTAGTTGTTGTTTCTATGAATATGTTAGTTACATCTGGAAGAAAAGTCCATTCGTTAGCGTCTGGAGAAGCTAAAGGTTCAATCAAGATTAATATTTGTTCACCTGGGAGTAATGGTATGAACTCATTAAATGTAACTGAATGTTGAGAATAAGTAGTTGTAGCCGAAAACGAGAATTCTCCAAGTACCAATAATTGACTCAAACTACATCTTGCAATCAACTGAAATGATACGGCGCTATTATTATTAGCTTTAAACTGAAAACTAAACGTACCAAAAAGATGAGCGATATTATCTTTAGTTGGTTTGTATATATAGTTCTGGTCAAATGAAGTATCAGAATATTGATAGCTTTGATTACTTGTTATTATACCAGAACTGTCTCCGTCTGAATTAACCAATACAATAGGAAAAGCGAGTGAAAAAGAAATAGGTCCTAACCCATGCACAAACGGAGCGCCAACTGGTTGATACGTATATCTTGACTTTAAATTTATACCATCGAACAAAATAGGCACAGCATTCTCTGCTTGATACGAACAATCAATAGAATACTTTACATCGTCATTCTGTGATAGTATTCCCCACACAGAAGCGTCTAAACAAGGCGCTGCATATCCGGTTAGAGTATCTCTCGCTTGAGCCAAATCAAATCTGCCGTTGTAGTAAGGATAGTAAATATCATCGTCTGGATTCCAGCGAACTACCAACAAATGCACTTCTTCAGCATAACCTTTGCCATTGTACTTTAATGTACGAAGTATATCTGCCCCATCGCCAATCATTGTCCAGTTAACTAACATTGCCCGAACTCCAGAGAAATAATCCTTGTTAGTACCAAATGCAAGAACCATATCTTTCAGGTTTGCAGGATTGAACTCCAACTCCATACCATCCGAAGACGTAGAAGTCTGAAGTACATTATCCACAAAAGAAAAATATGTGCCTGCACCGTTATGCAGGTAGCTGTAAAAATCTCGCTGAATAGTCCTATCCATGTAAGATACGATTTATATAGATTTGACGATTTAAGTCCACGATTATCTTTGGCTTGAAGATGTTCTTGATTTCCCTTTTGCTCTTTGCAATTTGTTTACCCAAATACATAGTTTGAGCCCAACTTTCATTCTTCGTTTCTGAAAAACTCGGTATGTTATACAGTGGTATCAACTGTGTTCCTGCTTCCAAATGTTTAATAGTTGGTTTGTCTGCAATGTAAGACTTTCCACCTGGCTCTCTAACCAACTCACTACCTGCTTCACCAAACAATGCAAGACCAGCTTTTTTATGAATACCACCTTCAGCATACTCCGGTATTTGAGTTGCAGCGGCAATGGCTAACTGAGCAGCACCTACGGCAGCATAGGATATCGCCAAAGGTGCAGCGGCTATACCTAATGTCTTAGCCTGAGCCAATGCGCCTGTAACAGCTAATGTAGTATTAAGTATTATCTGCGCCATAGAAACTGCTTTGTCAAACACTGCTTTATCGTGAGAAATCTTTTTAACCTCTTCGGCGAGTTTACGTTCCCTCGCTTCCTTCTGCGCATTTAACTGAATTTCATAAGCATTTTTTTCTTTTGCGGATAATGTACTTCTTTCAATCGCATCTATCTCCATATCAGCAGCGTGTTGATACGCCTCTGCAACTTCATTAAGTTTTGCAATTCTTTGGTCAAACGCTTGGTCAACTATTGTTTGTATGCCATTTACAGCTTCTTGTTCAAGTTGCATCCAGTTGGCATTAGTCTGCTTTATGGCATCTTCTTTTGCTTTGTTTGTTAAAAGAAGTTTCTGATATTCCGTATTGGCTATTTCATCTCTTTTATCTCCAATAGCTTTACCTTGTGTTGCAACCTGTTCTTTAGCTGCATCAATTTGACCTAAAGCCGTCTTTGTTTCAACAGCATTTCTTGCATTAAATAAAGCCAATAAACCTCTACCTAAATTCGCTTGAGACTCTTTTTGTAATCCTTCAAGCCTTTCTAATTCTGCTGTATCTTCTTTGATTTTTGCATCTTTGATTTTAACAGCGGATTCATATTCAAGAGCTTCTCTTCTTCTAGCAAATTTACGATAAGATATTTCCTTGTCGGCAAATTGTTCATTCAACTCTGTTAATTCTTTTGTGGCAGAACGCTTTGCATTTTCTTCACTATAATCAGTTTGCTCTTTGATTAATTTTTGTTGTTTGGCAAACCAGCTTTGAGATATTTGATACGCTTCTTTTCTAACTCCGTTTTCAATATCTGCAATTTGCTTCTGATATTCAGCAAACAACTGTTTTAATTTATCATCTAACAAATCTTTAGGAAGTGTTTTTTTGGCAATATCAACTTCTTTCATGTACTGATTCCACACTATTTCTTCCCTGTCGTTAGTGTATTCCATCAAAGCACCAAGTCTCTTTGAATAACCTTCTTGGTCGTTATCCATTAATTCTTTATCGTTAAGTTGCTCTTGCAATAATTCTGTTTGATGTTGTTGATGATTTAGTTCCAATTTTTTCAAATAGAAATCTAATGTCATTCTAGTCAACTTCTCGGTAGTATTGTTTTCGTTAGTAAGGAGAGCCATATTGTAATCGTTCAAAGCCTCAGTTACAGCAGATTGCGATACACCTATAGTATTAACTACATTTTCATATTTAGCTTTTGCAGCATATATATTTGCATTAGATATTTCTTTTAATGCAGCTATCCTTTCTTCAGTTGTTTTCAAATCATCATTAAGTATCTGTTCGTTAGCCTCTTTAGATGAATTTGCAGCATACAAAGCATTACTCAATACTATTTGTCTATATTCATCAGCGAAATATTTACTACGTTTAAGAGCTTCTATGGAAATATTTTGGTCTGCATCATCTACTGCTTTTCTAGCATCATGCAAAGTATTAAACCTTTCTAAATCTGCTGCATATTGTTTATTTGCCAATCCAGACAACTGAAGAATTTCATCTTGTTTGTCTTTTATCTTTTTAATTTTAAATTTCTGTTGTGTAAGAAAAGCCGCAGACTGTCCACCAAATTCATCGGCAGCAGGAGTTAATTCTGGTTTTTCACCTTCTATTTTTTCAATTTCTTTATCAAGCGCAATTACTGCTAAAAGTTGTGTTTTTTGAGTTTCGGTTAATCTATTTACTTCATTGTTTAATTTATCGTACTCTTCTTGTGTAAATCCAAGACGTTTAAGTTGTTGTTCGGCAAGTTCTTTATCGGCATTTAAAACTGCATCTGTTTCACTTATTGTTTGAGCAAAATTTTCACCTCTTGCTTCGGCTTGCTCTTTTTGATTTTTAAAATAATCAACCTGAGCTTTATCTGCCAATGATAATGCTTCCGCTCTATCTAAAATAGCTTTATTGAGTTTTTGAAAATGGTCTAACAATCTTTCACCTTCTTCAATAGCTTTTTCGGTTTCACTATTAAACAAACCCATAGCCTCGGCAGCTTTGCCTATCGCTTCAAATGCAAGATTAAATATACCTGCAATACCCAAACCTGGAAGTATATACGCAAGTTGTCTTACAGGACCCATAAGTCCATTCAATGTTCTTCCAAAACCGGCAGCTCCACTTGAACCAGCTTTTTCAAAAGTGCTATTAACACTTGCTATCGCCGTATTAACTTCAGTCAATTCTTTTACTAAAGCATTTCGTGCAGCAGCAGATTGTGGAGTAACAACACCTCCGCTTAATTCTGCATTTGCAATTCTTGTTTGTAAATCTGCCTGTTTCAATTTAAGTTGAGCCAATAAGTCATTTTGTTTAAGAGCATTTTGACCTTCCTTTTCACGCCTTCTGTCTTCAGCTCTTGCATCACGTATTCTTTTAGCTTCAGCTTTCCTTTCTTCGGCATCCCTTTCTTTTAGCAACCTATTCCAAGTTCTTGTATATTCTCTGTCAGAAGCGGTCTTAGCAGCATCATTTTTTTTCTTTTCAGCAAGAGCTTTGGTTGCATTATCTTTTTCTTCTTGTTCAATTCCTTTTCTTAACTGGTAATCATCGTTTTCAAGCCTTGCTTTATCCATTAATGCCTTATTGTTCTCCTGCAATTGAACTTTGGCGGCAGCGTTAGCTTTGGCAACATCAGAAGATGATACGGCTATCTTTGCGTTAATGGCAGCAGTTTCATTTGCAACTTGATTGTACGCTCTAGTTGCAAGCGCCAAATCAGATACAGTTTTATTTAAAGATTCAATAGAAGTTTGTTGAGCCTTAGCAGCTGCAACAAGTTCAGACATTCCGCCAGCACTAATAGGCGATATCTTCATACCGTCATACTTCTTTAATTCTGCATATAATTTTTCAACTATAGCAAGAACTTGTTGTGCTTCTGCACTAAGCGCATTAACATCAAAACCTACACCTAATAAATTCTGTTGGCTCATCTTGTATGTTTTATAGATTCAGCTTCAATCCTAACAGCTTCTTCTTGAACGCTCTTTATAATCAATGCAAGCTCTTCAATCGTAGTTTTATCTCTTTCGATTTTATACCCTTGCTTGCTTAACGAATTTAACATTCTTATAAATTCGTGCCTCGATTGAACTTTAGAAACATTGCCTTCCATCTTAGCATCTTGCAAAGTCTTAAATTCAAACTCCTTGCGTTTCAATTCAGTCGATTTGGTTCGAGCTTGATTTTCTATTTTCCGCAAAAAATAAATGAATGTCTTGTCATTTCCAGTCCACTCGTATGTAAATCCAAATTGCTCTTTTATGAGTTCCAAACCTGGAATATATGGAGTTTTAAAAGTGTCGTAAAATTTTTCTTGCGAATAAACTACGGCTCTTAAAACATAAATTCTATTTTTTAAGTAATTGATATAAGTTACTAATTCAAACTCTTTACTTTGATAAAGTCCTGCCACATCTATGTATTCGGCATATACTTTTTCAAAATCCTCTTTCGATAATTTTTCGTAGTTTTTATTGAACCACGCAAGTATGAAAGATTCGATTACTACATTTTCACACATCATAGAACAACTCGTTTATTTCTTCTTGTAACAAAGGAGCCATCTTCTCCTCGAACAAAAACCTTGTACTTTCAGGACTTAAATTAATTATAGCAGCTCCACTGCGCTCTCTTATAAGTCCTATCAATGGACTGTTACTCTGAACTTGCCAGCTTCCATCATCAAATGTTTCTACGAAAATCGAATTGTAGAAGTTTCCCCTCATGTAGTTGGTTATGTGATCTGTAACAGCACCAAGACCAACACCAACTATATCCTTGTTCTTTATTGTCCTTGCGGCGTAGCTATAAGACTTGCCGGCAAGTTTTTGCAAGTAAACATTCTCTCCGTTTCCGTCAATACCTCTTGACAACTGAAGTTTAACGGCGTTCACTATATCCCTTGACTCAACCTCCAATACCTCTTCAAGCTCTTGTGGCGGCTCAAACTTTTTAACCTTCTGTATGAACCTTCTGAAGCCTTTGAAATTATTACCTTTTGGCATAAACAAGTTTTAAAAAAGGGGCGCACTGAGCAAGATACGCCCCTTCAAATTCAAACCTCAAAAATGACAACAAAACAAAGACAGCTATATTAAGGCACAGCTACTGCACCGGAAGCTATTTCAATACCTTCAATATTTACTGCAAACATCACGTCACTCGGCAATGCACTTACAGTATAAGTAGTCCCAGCTGTGAACGTTCCGTCTAACAAAAATGAATCGTCTGAAGCATCAAAAGCAACATCTGTTACAGGAACGTCTGCTCCAGTAGGGCTTGTAACTTTAAACACACTAGCAGCATTTGTAATAGCATCTTGGTAATCAGCGGTTACATTATCTCCGCAGCAATCATCTGAAAGATAGATTGATAATTGAGTTATGCTTGATTTTCCTGCATCCTTAATAGTCAAGTCAAACAACCCAATCAAGTCAAGCAAAGGCTTGCCATCCTGGAGCATTACGGCATTGTCTACGAAGTAATCAGGCATATAGCCTAACTGGAAGTACGACTTAGCCGGATTTTTAAGGTCTGCCATGTCTATAGCCGGAGCAAACAAGGTACATTTAAGACCGCTGTAAGTTCCGTCTGAATTGGCTTTGCAGACAATGTTACCTGCAATATCAACTTCAATAACAGCCATAGGCGCATTATTAAAGCTCTTCAGAACCTTAGCAAAGCACAAACCGCCATCGGTAGTTGAAAACAGTTTTACGTATTGAGAATAAGACACAAACATCACAGTACCGTTATCTAAAGTAACGGTATTGTCAGTTCCTTTGGTGTTTGCGATACCGCTTATAGGAATTTGATTCCCAAAGAGCGGGTAGATACGGTCGTCTCCGTCTGCATGAATCCACTCGGTAAAGACAGAAATAATATCTGGGTTGTTCAAATCTGCAAGCGTGAACTTGAGTTTTGGACTAACAACAAATATCATAGCTGTTGCCTGAGGAAACAGGTTAGACGCAGTGCCGCTATTTTTAAAGCTCGTTGAACTTGTACAAGCTCTTACTATTGCACTCATGTTAACAAAATTTTTGTTGATTTACAGAAAATTGAAAATTATCAAGGTTTATACAATCTACGAAGTCGTTTACTCCTTCTATTCTCATGTATACTCTCATGTAGCCAATCATATCGACTTTGGTATGAAGAACCGTATTAGGGTCTTTGCAAGAAATGTATTTACTGCGAGCAAAGTTAATCAAGAACCTCTCGTAAACCGGATAAAGTATTGGCTTAAAAACATTAGCGTACTTTTCGGCAGGTTCATAATCAGCGTTAGTAAGCGCCGCAATAGTTATTCTTCTTACAACAACATCAGCGTACAAAGCAGTGTTTCCTATGTTACCACGCCTTTCAGTGAAAGGCATATATAGCGCAATTAACACATACTTAGTATCTTTTTGTGAAACGCTGTTGTCCTTGTCCTTTAAATTCCTCAGAATGTCTACAGCGTCGCCGTAAGCATAGTTTATACCGATACCCAAGTCTGCGGCAGTTTTATCTACCACTTCCTTGATAATATCAACTACGAATACGCTTTCTACATTCTCAACGCTGCTTTTCATATATCAAAGTCGTTTGTACGTTTGAACTGCCAGAGACCATAAGGAGACCATTCTGGGTAAACGTCATTTTTAGAGAAACTCATGTAATCATTGAACTCATATATTTGCTCAGACATATCATTCCAAGCCTCAACCATCTTCAAACCTGGAGACATATTGATCGCCTGATTAGGCGTAGGCTTTACAGAGCCTATCCCACTATTCCAGATCTCCTTGTCCTTTAACCAATGGTAGTAAATATAATTAGCTATCAAACTGAGCTTAGTAGTTCCGTTACTACGGATTAGACCGCCCCAGTTTCTAATTCCTTCATAATATTCAACACCATTGACAAGTTTAGTAAATCGTGGAGATGTAGGATCTGCTTTAAAAGCTTTCCATAGTTCATAACCAAGTAACTGATGAAGCAGGTCATTCTCGTACTTCGTTATAAAGTGAGTAAGACTTTCCTGCACTTCCAGCTTCCCTGTGTTAGGAATGTTTATCTCCCCAATGAAAAAAGAGGTATCAATTAAGTTCGCCATGAGCTTTCTTTATTGTTCGTTTTCTTCAGAAAATTCAAATTCGTTTTCTTCTTCTTCCCAATCTTCAGGCGCTTCTGTAGCCAAACCTGTGGCTACAAAACGCTTTGCTACATCGGGATGAACTTTGTAAACTACACCTTGTTCGTGATAAGGATCTTTTGCGGTTGGGAGCAGAGCTACAAATTGCTCTGTATACTTTTCCAACTCGATTTTTTGAACTTTAGCTTTTGCCATTGTACTTAAATTAGAATATTAAAAATTGGTTTCCACAAAAGAAAAATACAATGGTTCGGTTACGGAGCTATAAGCGCTGTCTTAACATTAGCGTAAGAGTCATAAACGAATGCGCCAGTGTAAGCAGTGTTAAACGCCTGTATGAATCTCATTTCACACAGATACGTAAGCAAGTTCCTACGGAAATCATCATTTTCCCAGCCAAAGGAAATTACCATATCTTTGTAAATCAAGATCTTGTAATAACGCAAGATACCTGCCTGGAAGAAACCTGCTGGTATGTTTGCATCTTCAACTACCTTTGCGCCGGCAATAGTCTTGCCATCGTTGGTCATAAAAGGAGGCAACATATAAACACCGGCAGTTGAAGCTTTCTGCATATCCATAGTTGCGCTGTCGGCAGGGTTGATGAAGATAGTTATATCTCCGGTCAAATTACCTGAACGAATTTGAGCAACTACGGCACGAAGAGCATCGGCATTTCCTGGGTTGGTAGTTTTAACTGTTGTAAGCGTGTATGCAACTGAAAGGTTTTTGATACCAGTTGGCTCACCGGCAGTTGCAGGATTTACCATCAACTTCGTATTTACAGCAGATAAAATCTGCCAGCGAAGTTCATCTTTTATCCAGCTTTCCCATTGGTCAACGTCTTCCAAAAGTTCCAATGCAACCTTATCGGCAGCGGCAACTTTGATTGCGCTTGCAAGTGCAGCAACAACATCGAAAGATATGTAAGGTTTAAGAACACCTGGAGCAATGAAACCGGCAGCGCCTTCCCTGTTTGTCTTATTCACCCAAACTATCGTATTCTTACCTGTACGACCTTTTGTAATCGTATTCCAGAACACGAAAGGGTTAGACGGAATGTCATTCAAGCCAGGTTCTAAAGTATAACCAGACAAATAGCCGGCAGTGTTAGCTCCAATAGATACAGCCGGTGTCTGAGGAACGTCAGGAACACGAATACTGAGTTCAAATTCAGGCAAAGGAATTTGTTTCCTTTTTTCACGAATTTGAGTGAAAACATCTTTGTTTTCTTCCTGGTATTTCAAAATTTGTTCACGAATAGTAAGTGGTCTCTTACCACCTGCACCTGTTCCGTTTTCAATACCTTCAACCCTTGCAGCTAAACCCTGCACTGTTTTCAAAATGCCTGTGTTTTCATCAGCAAGTGCCCTTACAGCTTCCAAAGGAAGTTTAGCCCACTCTGCAAGCATACCATTGAACTTGTCAATGTTCTCCTTTGTTGCGCCACGCAAGTTCATTTCTGACTCCGCAGTTGTTTTTACTTTTTTCAACAGGTCTGCAACCTTTTCTTCTTCTGTTTCGGCAACTCCCGCATCGGTACGGAAACAGCCTGAACCAAAACGAAGACTACGACTGTGCCTGTAGCTTCTTCCGGTAATTGGTTCTACAAAGCGAACCATAGCCGGATTGAAAAATTCTTTTTTCATTTGGTTAAAAATTATTAATTAAATAATCAAGATTCAGTGCTGCCTTTACCGGCTCTTTAGGAGGCTGAAGTGCAATTGGCGGCTTCAGTTCGGAGAGTGCTTTTTGGCGAGCGAAAAGAAATCGTGCCTCGAGTTGTTGCGCTCTTGGCAATGATTTTATATAATACTCGATTTCGTCTGTGAGATTCAATTGCTCTTCATCAAATTCATCGAGTGTTCTTATCGTAAATGTGCTTGCATCAGATGCGAGTCCAACAGTACTGATTTCAAATAACTTAGCCTCGGCGTAAATTACTGTGTCTGTTTTTGAATCATACTCGGCTTTCGACCAAACTGGTAAAAAACCATTAGAGTAATTGTTCAACGTGCCAGAGCGCAGCTGTATCAAAACTCTGTCAGCAGAATCAACAGGGTCTAACGGCTTGGTACGAAACTTCAACCCTAAATCATCTTCCTCGATTTCTTCAAAAAGAGATAATATATCTCCCTGATTGTGCTGCCGAAGAAACTTAATCGGTTGAGTAGAATTTGATTTAGGCCCTCTTTCATCAATGCTCTTTGAATAAGCTCCCTTGATAAAGAGTTCATCATGTGAATTTTTGCTTGTCCACAGAGAAGAATAGCCTCGCACAATTCTTTGGTCAAGTAATGTAAGAAAATCTTCCGGCTTAGGTACATTTACATGAACAGGCGGAGTTTTCATTATAGTACCAGCTCTACGTTTGAGCTCTAATACCTTTGGATGAATAGTTTTATCAAACATGAGTCCAAGTTTTATAATTTATAATATTCCTTATTAATTTATGACTAACATTATACTCTTCAGCTAAATCACATTTCCTTTTACCAAGCTCATACTTTAATCTTATCAATTTTACTTCGATTTCAGTCAATTTTGAATTACCTTGTATTTCTCCTCTACAAGTATCTCCATGTTTTTTGCCTGTTGAATTTCTACCTTTTTCAACCATATCGCTTACGTTATCTTGTCGAGTTCCGCTAAACAAATGCTCTGTGTTGCAACATTTTCTGTTATCACAAGTATGGCAAATATCCATAGTGCCATCAAGTTTCAAAACTCCTAAGATTTCAAACATATAAACTACTCTATGAATAGTAGAAGCAATACCATTATATCTAATTTGAGGATAGCCGTTTGCGCCTTGCTTATGACTAATAACCTCATGGCATCCATTATCTTTTACTTCACAAATAACTCTTCCATTTAAATAACTAATTTTCTCCATCTGTTTTTGGCGGTGTGTTTTCTTCCATAGGCTTAGCAACGGTTGGTTCTGGAGTATTAGCTCCATACTTTTCTTTGTACTCTTCAGAGCCATAATACAAATCATCTCCAGGCACTGTATTCTGTTCTAATATTTGTCTTACTTGATTTAAAGTAATAACATTGGCTTGGAACTGAATTAATAAACCCTCTGATAAAGATTTTATACCTTGTCCTTGAGTTACTTTGGTATCTCTTATTGCAGGGTAATCTGTGTAATCATAGTAAATATAATCTTCAGTCATTCCAAACCAATAGCTAATACTATACATATCCCGCATATTGCTGGGAATGACTGTCGAATTATAAAGATACCTTTCGGCACTTGTACGATTTTCATAGGTTGCATTCTTGCCAGACATTAACTCCGCAGGATAGCCGTACCTATCTGCTATCATATCAATGCCTTCTCTAATAGTTCCTTTCGTGTCCAAATCTTTTACATTAAAAGACATTGGATTCCACTTCAAACCATGACGAGTAACTACGTACTGCCATTGCGCCCAAGTTAAACCGTAAGCCTGTAAATCACTTTGAATCTCGGCTTTATCTTTTGGACTTAGAGGAACATAACCGGCAATAGGATCTTTGGCTGTATCTTGTGAAATAAAACCAAGTGGACCTTTCTTACGCAACAGCACATTATCTGCCTCCATTGCGGCGCAGATATTGCTTATCGCCCAGTCCAGTCCACTGATCTTGGATATAGGAAGCCCGAGTTCATCTCTGTGGCGAGGTAGATACGAGTCTTTCAATATCAGTATCTTATCGGCAGGTATCGTATAGTCTTTACCTAATATACGTACTTTCCATTCTTTAATAGGATTTGACTTTTTGCGATTATAAGGATTAAAACTGTCGTCTCTTATAGGCTCGCAATAAAAAGGGTTCAGATTCCACAAAGAAGAACAGGTTAATGGGTTATCATCAGTCATACCCATTCCGTAGATAAGGGCATAACCGTAAGTCTTTTTGTAAGTCACTTGCTCTGCACGAAATTCAAATTGGTCTTGCAAAGCATTTGGTCGCATTAAAAGTGCCTTTACCTTTCTTACGATTGCAGAATTAGAATCGCTATCATCAGATTTGCGTAAGAACATAAGTGTGCCGTTAATATCTGCATCAGCAAGACGGTCAATAACAGAAGCGAGAGGAGAACAATAACAATAAGCCCAGAACTGCATTTCTTTAGATTCAAGACCTTTCCATAACGGACTGTCTTTTACATCCATAACATTGGAGTTGTTATCCAAAGGTATGAAGTCTACGTTAGTACCTTTCATAACCTGAGTGGCTATACTGCCAAACAAGCCAGGTTGTCTGGTAACAGGCAAACCACCGCTTGTCCAATTATTCCAGTCAAACTCTCTCGGCATAGTTTATTCTTTTTGCGAATTTGAAAAGTTTTCTATCTAAAATTGCAACCACTTCATCTCCAATTTTACAAAGTACAATATCATCATCTTTAGTACCATGTATTTCATCGCAAGCTACAAACTGCTTATGAAATATCCACCAAGTTCTTATGTAGACTATGTACTTTGGGTTCATTCTAATATTTTAATGCGTTCATAAAGTATCTTACTGTATGTGTTCATTACGTGAAGCTGAAGTTCAAGTAATACTCTTTGCCTTTCTTCGGTTACATCGAATTGAGCACTATTAATGAAAGCCGCAAGTTTCTTAATTTTGTCATTAAGCAAAGTTTGCTCGATACTTAGTCTGTCTTTGAAATCGCTCATATATTTAGTGATATTAAGTACAAAAGAACTATGATTGCGTATATAATCCACACAAGTGTTCTTACTTTAGGTGTGGCATTAATGAAGTACAGTACACCGTAAATTATTAAAGCACCAATGGCAGAGTACAATAAAAAGATTAATAAAGCAGGCATAACTTATTATTTTTTTGGTTTCCACAAAAGAAAAAATGCAATGAATAATTCGAGTCCTGACATTCTTTAACCACGCCTCTCAGTACTTCGTGCCCGCTTCATAGACCTAACTACTGCGGTTTGTCTCGAATTATTAATTTACTTCAACCTCGATTAGTGCAAAAGGAGTATTAGCTCCATCTTCGTATTGTAAACTGAAGTCTGCACCTTCACGTTCAGTATTAGGAACAAAATTGTTTAGTCCAACTTCTTTCTTTACCCATTGGTTAGTTCCAGTGTTGGTTACAACTACTCTTTTGTTGCTTCCGTTAATAGACCATTTTCCGCCTGCAACATCAAAGTAAACTATAGTAGCCTTCACGTTCTCACCTGGCTCAACAAGACGCTCATTGAATTGAAATAACATCTCGCCTACATTACGCTCAATCTTGAACAATCGGCAGTATCTTCCGTACATACTCGTATCGGGTCCTACTCTCCAACCACCAATAGAAGTTTCATCCGGTTTCAACTGAGTGATGAACATGAAGTAGTTATTAACCATGTTCACTCCAAAATCATTGTGCAAGTCGTCTCCGCTTTCGTTGTACATCGCTCCAGCAGGTGCAAATTCTTCGGTTATCTTCTGTACTCTTGCAGGGTTAAGATACTGAACAATCGCCTTCATCTTCTGCCAGTACTTGTACATGGAAGAGTCTTTAGGGTTGTTCTCTATCTTTTCGATACGATTTAGGAAGGCGTTTTCCTGCGAAGCGGGTATAACTCTTCCATATTCTTCTTGTGGAAAACGAATCGTATCAGAAAAGTCGGGTACATCTCTTAAGGCGATAAATCCTCTGTTTGACTGAGCGGCAAATCTCAAACCTGCATACTTATTAAAAAAGGCTGTCGGTCTTGTGTCTAATGTAGAGTTGATGTAACCACCAGCTATGTTCATCATATCAAGACCGCCAGAAAGAGCTGAACAAACCAGCGCGAAAGCATTCTTTACAGGAGCTTCCATCCACCAGTCTCTATTGAAATTATCTTGCACTTCACCTCGTGTTCTTAAACTAAATGGTAAACGTAAAAAGTCTTTGTATTGTCTAGTGTAATAAAGTATCTCACCATCAAAACCGTACCAGTGAGATAGAGTTCCATTCTTCTGTTGGTCTCGAGGAAACCGAGCGTTTGCATACTGTAGATTTTCTCCAAAGTTTCCGGTGTTAAACTGTAAACGATACCAGTTGTCTGCCCTGTAAACATTCGCACTATCCCATGCGGCTTTCTTGTAAGCATCCCATGTGTACCAGTCGATAGCGTATTGCTGTTCTACAACATCGCCTTTGTAAGGTTCGCCATCTCCAGTAGAACCTTCTGAAATCTGCCAGTACATAAAACGCTTTTTAATATCAGCAGGCAAATTTTCTATATGCTCGCCCATTTTCCGCAAAAGAAAAAAATACCGGTCTTTGTAATCTCTGTCAAGGTAATAAGGATAAGGTCCATCGTCTTGTCCTCCGGTAGTCATTACTCGAGGCACATTGTTGTAAATCCAAGAAGGGCAGTTAGGACCTACGAGTATTTGAACTCCAATCCACAATTTAGCGTCTGCCAATAATTGAAATTGTTTGTCTAACTCATCCCATTTAAAGTTTCCTTTAGTAGGCTCTAACATATCCCAAGAAACGTACATATGAAATCCCTGGATATTGTATCCAGTGTAGATATTAAGAGAATTGTTGTTCTTGATATAACCGAGTCCCCAAGTTCCCCAAGTCTCGGGAACAGACGGAACTTGTTGCGAATAACAAAAGGCAGTTATCCACAAAAAGAAAAATGCACAGGTTATTTTCTTCATAGTGATCTTTTAAAAAGGGGGTGAGGTCTACCTCCCGAGTTTTTCCCACCCCCTGACACTTTACGTTGCAAAATTAAGGCGAGCCATCTTTAGGTAGTCCTATATAAATATAGAGTCCGGCAGAACTGACTCGCCAAATGTCATTCTCGGTAGAAGTGCGAGTAAACGCCGTATCTTATGGCATCCAAGGCGTGGTTGTTAGCATCTACCGGTTTGTTAGTTGGATTACCAAGATCGTCAATCTCCCAGATGTACTTGTCGCGCTCGGTCTTGATATTCCTACCCCTATAATAAACTTGATATTCTTTTAGCTTTTCTATTCCTGCGTTGAGTGAACCTTGTCCTTTCTTCGCAGCAACGGCTCTTAAGCCTAACAGCTTCATCTGCTTAATCATATTAGGCTCATGTTCACAGTATATAATACTGTTGTCTGTGTATCCATTAGCCTCTAAACAAGACTGGATACGCTGTGCAGTCATAGCACCAGTAACATAAGCTATCTCTTCCACATAAATCTTTTCTTTAACCTTTTCGATTTTCACCACTGCCGTAGGATCGTTGGTAAATCCAAAGTCAATAGCGAAAAAAGGATCTGACCACTCGATAAAATCAGTCATCTCCCAATCAGGGTAGATTACTCCCTTGACATTGCCGGTCAATCCGCGAGCGTACACTTTCCACAGTTCCTTGTCTTTAATCCCCTCGATTTCCGAGTGTCGCTGCTCTGTTAGAAAAGGGTTGTGAACGTGCCAGCTTCTTCTAAACGCAGTTCCTGGCTCATCCTTCACTTTTTCGTGCGCCCAGAATCTGATGGTAGGGTTGTAGTCCAATATGCTTAATTCACTTCGCGAATCTAATTGCCACCACGTCATGTAGTCAAAGGTATTAGCCTCGTTGACAAACAGGATATTCCGCCTAGGTCCTCTCGCGTCAAATTCCGTCTCGTAAGTCCTGAACTCCAGTAATCCGCCGCTGTTCCAGAGAATGGTCGAGTCGCTTTTCCGGTATTGCTTCACAGCAGGTGCAAACTCCGGCAAGACGTACCGGTCAAAGTCTCGCATCGCGCCAGCCTTCAGATGCGGAAAGCTCATCGAGGTAACAGTCGCCACCTTCGGCTCTTCCGCCAGCACCTTGGCAATCGCCGCAAGAATATTAACTGTCTTCCCTGCCGACTGCCCGCCCTGATGTTGAATACGCCTGTGCGTTCGCATCAGCGCGAGTGTTTCTTCGAAGATGATAGATGTTTTCATTTTTTACTTCCACAAAAGAAAAAATTCATGGGTTCAATAATAATAGGAAAACTTTTTGCCGCCCTCGGCTTCTATCCCTTCAGTTTTTAAGCACCGGTCTAAGGATAATCGCGTTTCTCGAATCAGATACTTTGCGATTAACACTCCTCGTGGCTAAGGTATCCGGAGTGCGGTGCTGCATTAAAAACCAAAGGTAAGGAGAACAAATGAATTAACCAAATAAACTTATGCACAGGTCGAAAGTTGACAGACGAATTGTGGGAGAACCAAGGGCGCACCTGGAATTTTTTTAACTTTTTTTTAACATTCCAGGTTTAACTTAAAATTTTGTTAAACCTCGCCGTTTCACGTGAAACGGCTGAGGTAATAACTTTAACTATTCAGCTGCTTTTAGCGTATAACTTCCGTCAGCTTGTTTGGACCAGCCTTCCTCGCTTATAACGGTGCGCACTGTACCATTCAATTTATTGTAATTGATCGGCGCGTCTTTTGGCTTCGTTGGGTATTTTTGAAGCAATTCAGCGTAAGTCATACCTGCCGTTAAGTCAGCTCTAATTTCTGCCTTTTTGTCGTCCGCAGCTTCGCCGTTTGCGTCGCCGTTTGCGTCGCTGGCTGGCTTTTTATTGGCGTTAAGCGCTTTAGACGTCTCGCCCTGTTTTGCGAAGTAAACTGGTTTGCCAAAAACAGCGGTGAAAGCTGGCTTTAATGTATCTTTTACATCAGCGCTTTTAGCGATCAAAATATCTAAAGCGGCTATATCAATACCAAAAGCTTCACACAAAACATATTTGTTGATCAGTTTATGATCATTCTCAGCCCTTTCCAGCCCTAACAGCTCAATCGTTTTTGCGTGGCTGGTAATAGCTTCATCCGCTAATTTCACGTTTGCCTGAGCTGTTAATACGCGCTCTGTCTGGGCAAAATTGTCTTCAACGTTTGCGGCAACATATTCTTTTTTAGCATTAATAAATGCTTCAAATAGCTGGCTGGCTTTATCGCTGTTAAGCTTGTCTTCAGCTTCGCGGGCTGCAATAATCGGCAACATAAAAACCGGAGGAGGCGCTGGCTGGTTTGCTGCTTCGTCGCTGGCTGGTTTGCCGTTTGCTTGTTCGTCGCTGGCTGGCTGATCAATAACTGGCTGATCAATAACTGGCTGATCTAAAACTATTTGCTCACTTTTGGCGGAGCTACCTTTTTTACCGTTTGACATAATTGATGATTTAAATTTGAATTACAAAGATATGTGATGATACAACACCACGTTGTTAATGAAATGTTAATGTGTAGATTTTGTTTGGCTGGCTTTTTTGCGCTGGCTGGCTGCATATCCCATTAAACCAGCTATTAATAAACATACAGCATAAGCCTGTAAAAATACAATGAAATAAGCAATGTGAGCGGGAATGATAATCTGAGTCATAATTGTTTGTTTGTTTGATTGATTGATTGATTAATTAATTTGATATAATGCAGCTATTACCATAAATACAATAAAGCCGAAAGTAAATAATACAATTATATTTTCTTGGAGCTGGCTGTTTTTGTTTGTTTGTTTCATAATTTTAATATTGAGCAGCAAAGATATGCCAGCGATCAATACAAAATACAGCTGATCTTACCTTTCACATATCTTTAACGTTTGATCGTTTGGCGCTGGCTGGCTGGCTGGCTGGCTGGTTTATATAATGTAATCGTATGCCTGCGCGTATATAAGCATTAATTCCTTAAAATGATGTTAAAGCCCAGGTTTTTTCTGATCGTTAACATTCCAGCTTTTTTGGCTGGCTGGCTGGCTGGCTGGCTGCACACATAAACAATTGATCCTCAGCCAGCTACATATAACAAAAATAGCAAATCTCCCCAAATTTCAACGATCGGCAGGCTGGCTGGCATAATGTATGCAAACGTGTAAAGCTGGCTGTAATACGGCTTAAAACGCCAAATAAAGCTATTCATCAAAAAGGCTGGCTGTCAGCCCAGCCCAGCCAAGCCCAGCCAAATGTTAATGTTTTAGTTAAACCCTGATCTTAACATATTTTAACTAAACCTGGCATGACACCCCAGGTTTGCAGCCCCAGGTCATGGCTGGCTGGTTTTAACATTTCCTTAACTTGGATATTCCAAAAAATTTTCGTACCTTCGGGCTACCTCTCCGATTTTAACGTTAACTAAACTTTAACTTTTTTAATCCAAATTTTCGTCGTACCTTCGGGCTACCTTCTCGCCTGTCGCATATAAAAAAACTTTAATATGTTGCCGCCAGCTCCAAATTTATTTTAACTTTTCCCTTTGAAATTTTTTCCGTACCTTCGGGCTACCTTCTCTCGAGTCGTATTACAATTTTCTTTAATATGTGATCACCCAGCGCCAAATGTTAAATCTTTGTGAAAGTCGCTCCGGCTTGGTTTTTCTAACGTAAATTGTTGTATTGTATGTTATACCTACTACCTGACACTACCTACCTCACCCAGCGGAGTCATATTACAATTATCTGTAATGTATTGGCTGGCTGGCAACTGTGGACTTTCCTCCCCAACTTGGGGAAGGGGATCTTATTGCCCAAGTTGGGGAACTTTTTACCCTGTGGAGATTCTTGGACTCGTTGGGGAAGAAGATCTTCGTAGACATTTTTCCACAAAAAGAAAATGCATCAGTCTCCATTCGCGGAAGTCAAATGCTCTCTCAGACTTTTCTCTTTTGGATTCCTGAGAATCTCGCTTTTTGAAAATGCGTTTTCTCCAAATGCGTTTTAGGAATTCTCGTTTTCAAATTCATTGTCTTCCAGGGCTGGAGTGCCCTCAGGTTTGACCACGCTGATCTGGATAGTCGCCGCAGCATTACTCCTGTCGTCATCTCCCAGCCCGAGTTTCTTCATGGTTACATTGGCGTTGAAGACACCTACCATGGCGTACTCCAGGTTCTGCGAGTATATCACCTGCAGTATCTTTTGCGCTACCAAATGGTAGTCTCCAGCAGCCTTGTTTCTGGCTAAGTCGTTGATGTAACTCACCGCCACCCCGCAGTGCAGGCACAGTGCCGGTAGGTTAAATGGTCTCGGGAAACAGGTACTGACTATCGCGCCAGTCTGCTTAATCATCTCCTGCTTGTAGATCGGGTTGCTCTCGCACCACATGAAGTACGTCTTAGCGTCCTCCCATAGATCCTCCGCTTTCGTGCCACTGGTTCTGGCGGTTACCATCCAGTGATTGATAGTCATATCTTCCATAGTTGCATCGTTTTACTTGTTTTTTATTTTCCACAAAAGAAAAAATGTATCATGTTTTTGAAGTCGTCCAGCGTCCTTATCACCACGAAGTTCCAGCCCAGTTTCTCGCCAATCGCTTTGAACTCCTTTTGGTCCGTAGATAAAGCTCCGGCATCGGTCTTGAACTCTATCCATACGATCGGCTCGACCATGAGAAAGGCATCCCATGTGCCAGCGACTATTCCTGTCGTTTTGTTCAGCGCACCCATCCTCGCACCGAACTTTCCCTTGAGGTCAGTTTCGTTCTTTACACGTCGAAATCTGCCTCTATATTCCCTCATGTTGTTCTGAAACCAGACAGTACACGCTGCCTGTAGCTGTAACTCGGTCATTTTGTTCTCCATATTAGGTATTCTCCGTTGTTTACTTGTTTGTACTTAAATTGTTTGCCATCCCTCCTACGCCTCCTCAACCGCTCTAATACCGCAAGTAGGTCGTTTTCCGCCAGCGTATAGGCTTTTCCTACCTCTGTGAAATGTAACAGTTTCCTGTAAATTGTGTCCGATCTTGTCATAATATTACAAATTCTTTTAATAACTGGTAAAAATGCCATTTTTTATAACGTATTGATATTCAATGACTTGCGTGGTCCTAAACTGGGCTTTTTTGGTCAAAGTTACGAATTTTATAACGTATTGATTCTTAATGACTTGCGCGTGGTTAAAAACTGGAAAATTAATCGTTATATAGCACCCAGCATAAAATAATAAAATATATTATCTTAACTAAGACACTATAGTACAGTAGTTCACATGAGTCGATTTCCGGTGTCGCTATATGGAATGTTGATTACCACCTATCTAGGATCGTATAATATATTGAGAATCAATACGTTATAAATGGCAATCTCGAAAATTCTGCTTACCACTTGCTTACCACTACAGCACCACTCATAAACGATTGATTATCAATACGTTACAAATTACGCCTAATCCAAAAAGGATGAACTTAAACCAGCCACACTAACTGAAGCAGACGCAACCTAATCATTTTTCTTTTTGTGGAAACCTGCCTTTATTCCCTCTTCCTTTGCGGGAATTGGGGTGAGTGTAGTCCCAGTAGCGGCGACGGCAGTTCTTGCACAGTTGATCGTCTGTGTACTGGCGCAGGTGATCTATGTCTGTTATCGTGCTATTATCTCCGTCGCTCTGGCAGAATGACTTCACATCGTCGTCCTCGCTTAGTGGGTGCTGGATATGTACCTTGTGCTGGAAAGGCTTCTTGTCCTCCGGTTTGCGCCTCATTGCTGCCTCTGCCTCGGCGCGTTCGTCTCCGTTTGCCCTGCGCTCGTACTGGCGTAATGCTGCTTTTGGGAGAATATCAGAGAGCAAACCTAAATCCGCCTTTCTGCCTTTTGGGTGCAGTATATTCCAGCACGCCTTACATACGCTGTCGAGAGAATGATTCTGAGCGAGTTGCCATTTAGGAACAACAGTGCTGTCCTTGCTCTCGCGCATACAGTACGAGTAATTGCTGTCAGGGTTCTTGATATGCACCTTGCCGACAATCTCGGGTTTTTCAGGTATCTTCACCGGCGGGCTTAAGTGCCGCTCGTCTATGTGATACTTGAAGCAGAACTTGCGCATATGCTCAATCGTAGTTATCCCAGTGAACTCGGTGCTGTCCTCCAGTCTGCGCTCAAGTTTAAGCACCCTGTTCTCGTCTGGTAGTAACTCATTGGCGAGGATATCTACCAGCACATTGTCAATCTTGATCAGTAACTTTATCATTTCATCGCTTTGTAAAGTAAATCAATATTCTCCGCAGTTATCTTTGGCAGCCGTATCGAGTCGTCAATGCGCGGGAAGTACTCGGTGTGATTGTAGGCGCGAATATCTCCTGCGAACAGCGAGTTAATCGCCATCTCGAAGTGCATCAGGTAATACCAGCCCCATCCAAGTCTCCTTGCACGCGCGCCTCGATCAGTAAGCTCAGGCGTGCACTCATCGACGAATGCCAGAGCAACCGCAACTCCAGGGCTGGCGATGAACTGATCGTCCTCGAATTCTTCCCATCTGGCGAATCCGTTTCTCATGTTGTACTCGATTACGAAGTTGCCGTCATTGACTGCCGCCTCGATTCTTGAGCGCAGCTGTGAAAGTGTCATAGTGGGAAAAGCCAGCTCTAAGTGAGCCAGCCCTTCCATTTTTTCTTTTGTGGAAATCATGTCTTTTGTATTTTTAGGTTATAAAAAATCTATCCTCCTTCGCACCTCCTCGATGTCTAGTGTGCAGTCAGTCCAATCAATTCCGTCAGGAGTTATGCCTACTATCAGCGCATCGCCTATCACGTTGAACTTCGTGAAGCCGGAGTCAATCCTGAACTTGGCATCATCATTGCGGAATAGTCCAGCATCTTCGTCTATGATCAAGTGATGCCGAGTTGCCAGAAATACGTTTTCGACAGTCTGGCAGCCGATTGCCTCGTACATACCTTCCAGCGAGTTTTCGATTTCGCAAGTATAGACGCGCCTCTCGGCAACGTCTATCTTTATTACTTTAATTGTGTCCATTATTTAGTTTCCTCCTGTTGTCTGTATTCGTTATCTTCAAATGCTATTTGCTCAAGTGCTTCTTCACGAGTCATTGAATATTGAGCCATAACTCCGAGAATACGTGATTCCCAAAGTCCTTCCCTTAACTCGTCCCATGCTGATTTTTTCTTTTCCATTATCTGTAAGTGTTATGGTCTCCCGTTCTTGTTTTGGTAAAGAATAACGATAGCCTGTACCAGCTCGTTCATTTTCTTGCGCTCCTTGCTTTTGGAGAAATCGTCTTCCCCTTCCTCGATCTTGTCGCGGTTGTCGTCGTAGATGCCGTAATAACTAAGCATCAACATATCTATTACTGATTCAAACATTACTTTTTTCTTTTGTGGTTAATAAGATTGTTTTTACTCGTTCCAGAAGCACACGCGCTCTCTGAACATTGTGGAGGCGCCTCATTTCCTCGTTTGGAATGTAGCCGTCTTGGTCGCAATCGGCATCTGACCTGTCGCTGAAATACTCCTCCGGAGCTTCGAGATGATCGTACGCCTCGATTACCATGAGCGCGAGATCTGATTTTAGTTTGTTTGTCATTTGTTTGTGTTTAAGTTTTAGGTCGGAGGGCAGGAATCGAACCTACCGTTTACGCCTTGTTTCTCGCCTCCGACTACCATCAAATTAAAATTAGTGCATCACCGTTGAGTAACCTGTAATTATGCCTAATCCGTTTGTAACTATTTTCTCTGCCGCCTCTGCGCTTACACTGTGTACCCTGTTGTAGAACGCTGGCTGGAATACGTAGTTCATGAACTCGTAAGCCTGCTCTTTTTCTTTTGTGGATAAATCAGGAAGAAGCTGAATGTTGGTCTTGATCTTTGAGTAATATAACATCTTATTTGTTTTTCTTTGTGGCAAAATACCAGAAGCTGGCGAATATTAGAAAACTGATTATGTGTACCATATTAAAAATGTAAGTCGTTTAAAATTTCTTCGGCACGTTTTGCGCTCTCTGGTATGCGAGTGTAAGCTACTACATCATCGTCAGGAACTGAACCGGAGCTGTTGGCTGCCTCCCTGTACTGTTCAAATGTTTCGTAGGCGAATGAACTTGTCATAAACCAATCTGCGCCCCATTTCGATTTGATCTGGAGGCAGAAGAAGTACTTTGGCGCTGGCTGCGGTGCGAGTAACTCGCTGGCTGTATTAGTCATTGTACTCCTCCTTTTCAATTTGGCGTTCAACGGCTTCTTCACGAAGTCTGTCTGCGCACCTGTAAACTCCGATGCAGTTGTCGTAGCACTTGCGAACAATAGGCTCGTACCAGCTCTGCCATTCTCCGCCCATTGCGGACTCAACTTCTTCTGCATAAAAATCGTAGCTTAAATCCTCCCTGTCTTCGGGAGGAGTCGTTAACCATTTGTCTAAACCTGGAATGTGTGTCATTTGTTTAGTATTTAAATTTTAAGAATCTGATAAATTGATCTGTGTTCATATTGGGCTGCTCAGGTAAAAATACCCTGCCGCCATCATCCTTGCCGTCTTCAATGATTTCGCTGATGTCTCTTTCCGACAGGCTGCTATAACCGTTATCCTTCATGAAGTTAACGATATTGCCACCGAGGCAGTCGTTACGTACAATAATAGCGAGAGCATTCTCTTCTATAACTCCGCCGTTGTTCAGTGTGATGATGTACTTACGCATTTGATACCTCCTCTGCCATTTCAAGAACTGATTGTTTGTACTCGATCATTTCAAGTATCTGTCCAGCGTACTTAGCGACCATGCGCTGTGCGATCTGTACGTGTTCGCCAGACAGCTTCTTGCCGCTGTTCAGCCACTCTGCATACCTGGATAACCGACGGCTATCTGTCGCATTGAAGCCGACTCCGTTCATCCATTTAGTTCTTTCGATCTGCTGCTCGTCGGCAGTCTGACGTTCGTACAATTTAAGAATGGCTCTTTCCGTCCATTTCTGATCTGTCCGGAGCTTTGTTCTGATCTCCTCGATCGTGTAAGTTTTCTTTGTCATGTGTGCGTTATTAATATTGAAACATGAAGTTACAATAGTCAATGTTAATAACGTGTTAAAGGAATGTTAATCAAATGTTAAACCTACCCAGCCAGCTCCGGTAGTTGTCTTGCCATACGAGAGCGAATAGAAATACAGTTTTGCCACAAAAAAATAACATACATTTGCCGTATCTTGCGATTCTTGCCACCAGACAGCCCCAGTACGGGCTTTTAATTCTGGTTTAATATAAATGTATGCCAGCCAATAAAACGGGCTTAAACAGCGTGAAACGGGCTTATAATGTTCCACACTATTGCCCAATTCTTGGCTCTATTAAAACGGCGCTTCCTCATCCGGCTTGATCTGAGGTACGTAGTCGCTCCTCCGATTAATCCTGCGCACCAGCCATTTCTTTGCCGAGTTACCATTCTCTTTGACCGACTTTCGCTCGAATCCATTCTTGGTCAGTTGCTTACCGATCTGGTCTAACGACAGCTTCTGTTTAGTAAGTTCATCAATCTCAACCTTGATCTCGGAGGCGGTCATATGAGTGTCAGGTTGTTCCCGAGTGAAGTAAAGAAGCAGCAATTCTTTCTCCATTACCACCGCCTCGAACTCGAATTCCTTTGTTTTCAAGAACGCAATATCATCAGATAGCACTGTCCAGTCGAAACCATTACGCCAAAGAAAATACGCCTCTTTAAACAACAGGTCTTTGTTGATAGAGTTGTACAGTTTCTGGTCGATCGAGTCAACGTACACAGGCAGCACACGTCTATTCATCGTATCTCGCAATATACCCTTCGTGTTGGTAGTCGCACACAAGACAGCAATACGCTTCAGGTCTACATTTATCCTACCATACGGCTCTCTAAGCGAGAACCATTGTTTCGACGTGAGTTCCTTAAGGCGCTGCTCTTCACGCTTCGACTTGCCGCTCATCTCATCATCCATGATGAACCACTTTTGAGTCATGAGGATTTCATCATCTTTGCCAGCGTCAAGTTTGCTTTCGGCGTAATACCTCTCCAGCTTTTTAGGTATCATTCGTCTGAACCACTCGGTCTTACCAGTACCCTGAAGTTCACCTACCAGCACGAACATTAGTGGAGTGTGTTCTCCGTGGGCTGCTGCTATCGCACTCACCAACCACTTCTTAAAGAAGTAGAGGGTAAACTCTGGGTGATCGTTCTTTATTGTGGAGGCAAATGCGTCTATGTTAGGACTCTCGAACGCGTCAGAAGCTACGAACTCGTCATCCCATTGCTTCAAAAATCTTAGTATTGGGTCGTACCCAGGCACGAAGTCTGACATTATAAGACGCTCGAACAGGTCGTAACCAGTTAGCTCGATCATCTTCTTTGCCGAGATATACATCGAGTTCAAATCTCGTTGCTCCAGCGGCTTGCCTGACGACTCGATGAAGCGAGTTATCATGTTCCTTTCCAGAGAATAATTGGCGCTTAAGAAGTACTCAAGCTGCTCAATCAAAGACTCGCCATCGCCTACGTTCGCAGTTCCGTCGAATATATCAGAAACCAGTTGTTCGCAGTCGTCTATCCCTTCGAACTTCTTCAGGTTCTCGACAATTTGTTTCTTGCTTAAACCGGCAGCCTTGGAGTTGATCGTGGACTTACGTATCTTTTGTGTTTTTTCGGAGAAGATCTGAAGCCCTTGCTCCTTGCAATAATAGTAAAATGTAGAAATCGACGCTATATTTAGACCTTCGCTCTTTAGGCAATAGGTATACTGCTGGTCTGTACGTTTGGCATTGTACTTTGTCGATATAGATGAAATGAGATGATAATAATTCCTGCCAGATTCACCGAACTTGCTGGAAAAGGCGAAGCCGATCTTGAGCCACTTGTCGTAGTCCTCCGCCATGTTTATCCCGCGACTCACGACTTCTTTCAGTAACTTGTTAAAGTCGTCGTTGGCGAACGAAAAGTTATTGATCTTCTCGACCTTCTTCTCCTTTGGGTAGTTGGTGAAGGCTGGCACATTCCTGTCTGAAACGTATAAAAAAGGATCGAAAGTAACTCCGAACGGCTTAGAAACGCTTATCGACTGAGGATCTGGTAATAGGTTGTAATTAGTTAGTAGGTAGCTGGATATTCCGAGAAACGACTCCCTGTGTTTACTCGGGTTTATCTTAAACAAAACCGTAAGACCTCTCCCTCCGGTTGAGATAAATGCCGCATAGACGTACTTGTCATTCTTCAATAGTTCCTTAACTGTTTCAGGATCTTCCAAATCATCCAGATCTATTGCAATAAAACCTGAATGCTCCAAGAGCCCTTTTGTCTCTCGTCTCGAGAATACTCCGGAAAATGTAACTCTGTTTAGTCGTTTCTTGAATTCATCTTTCTCTTTTTCATCTTTTTTATTCCTTACTTGATAGACAAGATCTTCCCACTGACCATCCCTTACTTCAAGTAGGTATGAATCGAGTGGGAAGTTGTCAATGCTGTTCAGTTCAAATATAGAACCGAACAGCGAGATGTTAGGCATAGTTATCTATTTTTTAGTGTATTGATTTTTCCTATGCGATTTTGGCTTGTCCTGCATATTTTCTTTATGAGATCCTTCGCGCAAATGAGTAGGTCTTATACACTTCCTGTTATGGCAAGAATGAAGAATACAGACACTTGGGTCAAGATCCTTTCCACCAAGAATTTTATCTATATACAAGGCTCTGTGAATACGCAATGCCTTGTTGCCAACCCTAAAGGTCGCATATCATTTAGGGTTAAGACAATGGCTTACTACTTCCCAGCAGTCTCCTACAATATTGTACTCGACCTGCTTCCCAAAAATTTCAATAACCATATTTTTTCTTTTGTGGAAATCAGTCTTTCTTAACCGCTTGCCTTCGCTTGCCAGTTACAATGCGTCTTACATGGTCTAAAGTTACATTAAATTCTTTCGCTAACTCTTCGTAAGTTGCGCCTAATTCGTGGCGCAACTTGATGATCTTGATTTGATTCTCGTTTAATTTAGGAGACATACTCGATTGTTTTTTGATTTTTAAAAGAATAATACTTATCGAAATGATACTTTGCTAATTGTCTGTGCCACTCCCTATTGAACCAGCGTTCAGGAAAAGCAGCCTTAAACCATTTCTCCACAAAAGAAAAATATAGCTCGAATAACTGCTGGCGTTTAGTTCCATCCATTACCATGTTTTCCTCGGCTCTGTTTATCATCTTCACAGCTGCTTCGAAGAACGCTGAATAGCTACCTCGTTCTATATTATTCAACATTCGTTCCAGTTCAGGGTCTTCCGTTACCGTAATGAACTCTGAATACACTTTCTCTTCTTCGTACTTCCTGCGGTTAAATATGTATCCGCAGATTTCGCCTGTCTCGGGGAGTATGTGCTTGCACTCAATTACAGCCGCATGAGAGAAACAGCCACACTCTGGACATTCTTTCATCGGGGCAACCCCATCCTTTGGGAAGTCAGGATTATTAAAGATATAATGCCAATCTCTATCGTCTGACCAATCGCCATGAGAGATACAATTCCCTCCCATATCTATAATCTGGAAGCGATCTTTCGGTTTAACTGTGTAAGGATACCTGAATTGATTCTCGGTAATCCATTCTTCAGTTATTGGTCGGCTACCTCTGCCGCACATCTGCAACCATAAAGGCATAGATGTTGTGGCTCTGTTAACTATAATTGTTTCTATTGTTGGCTCGTCATATCCGAGTGTAGCTATACCTACGTTACACAGAACTGCGTTCTCGGTATCGTGAAACCATTTGAAGATAGCTGCACGTTCGTCTTCCGGAGTCGTTCCGTCTACGTGCTTACAAGGCACATCGAACAGGTTGAACGTCTTGGTAACTTCCAGGCTGTGCGCAATATTAACGTTATAGATCATCGTTTTCTTATTGCGTGAGTATTTCATATATCCAGTGAATGTACTCATTACGTATTTAGTTCTCATGAACTCTTCAGCCATAATGGATATATCGTAGTCGCCTGTATTGGCGACAGCAAGTCTTGCTTTCTCAACAACTTCGCGTGGGCTACGTGTTAAGTTCTGGCATAAGCTACCATACTTAATAAGCGTTTTAATAGACGGTCCAGTCGATATTGCTGAGTAATACTTATTCATCGGTTCTTTCTTGCTGCTGGATAATGGAGTTGCAGTGAAGCCGATAATGAACTCCTTGGTGAGTTGTCTGTGTATCTTGTTGAAGGCTGCATTGTGCGCCTCGTCAATGATAACTAAGCCGATATTCATATCTTCCGCCAGCACATCATCGAGTCTTTTGTAAACGCTCTCGACCATGCCTATAAACGCTGGGGTAAAGTCTACCCTGCGTGTGCCAGCCTTGATGAGGCTCATTGTCTCGCCGAACATTGCCTCCATCGTTTTCTTTGTCTGCTGCATCAGCTCTTCCCTATGTACCAATATCAAAACTCGTTTGCCAGTCTTGTGGTAATACCTGTGCGCTAATTGTGCGAACTCTACTGTTTTGCCTCCGCCAGTTGGTAACTGCGCGCATACATTTTTATACTTGCCCAGTAAACGTACTATTTCGTCAATCTGGTCAGTTTGGTACTGTCGATTCTCGTATCTCATACTAGAATATCTCCATTTGGTTTTTGTCGTCAGTTTTTGTCCTGCGACTGTTATTAATTTTTTTAGTTTTTTGTTCCACAAAAGAAATAATTGCTGCCTGTTCAATTTCACCTACCATTGCTTTCTTGGCGATGAACTTCTGGTTAATCCTTTCGTTCAGGTATACTGCGTACTCGTCGCAATGGTCTTTGACGAAGACAACCTCTTCATGCTTTTCAGCGTAGGTCGTCTTCGTCGCCATACCATAGATTTTCTCCAGTGCTACCAGCTTAATCATCTGCCAAAGAATTTGGTTTGTTCTGCTTCACTCATACCGCTGATTAAAAACTCGCGCTGCATTGGCGATAGGTGTGGCATTACGTTCTGGATTAACTCGCCTTTTACCCAGCGGTTAAGCATTTCATTAGTTACAGGCAGTTCCATGCTGGAAGTTTTTCCTGTGATGATACTTTTTCTCTCGATTGTCATTTGTTTTGTTTTGAGGTTTAAAAATTATTTTGCAAGGTTTTCAGCCAGGTTTCGCACCTTTAAATATAACTGCTGGCTTGTTATTGACTTCATATATGCCATCAATTCAGATCGTTCTACCATCGTGAGTGTCTGGTAATAATCTTCCATTGACTTCCGGCTGCCTGTTGTCAA
>Ga0193738_1000248_pt1 | contig 36862 bp, 37 predicted proteins | sample L2a1metaG_FD_144927 | JGI IMG/M metagenome (GOLD analysis project Ga0193738, IMG submission 144927) | Soil microbial communities from a riparian zone of the East river system, Colorado, United States - L2a1 | ecosystem: Environmental > Terrestrial > Soil > Riparian zone | place: USA: East River... | reverse complement strand
CAGTAGATGCTGATCCTGGCCCGGGGGTTTACGATCTCAACAATGCTGGTAATACCGACATCTTTATATCCAAATTAACCAGCACCGGAAATTTCCTTTGGGCTAAAAGCATTGGAGGATTAGGATATGATAGAGGAGCTTGTGTTACTACGGATCTTTCCGGGAATCTCTATATAACTGGAGACTTTCAGGCAGTAGTTGATTTTGACCCTGGCCCTGCAACCTTTAATTTCATCTCCAATGGTGCAAATGATATGTTCATTTCAAAATTTGATGGTACAGGAGATCTTGTATGGACAAAACAGGTCGGTGGCCCAGCCACTGACTTCCCTGCTTCAGTATTTGTAAATGCCGGCGGTGATGTTTTCACTACTGGTTTATACAACAGTACAGTTGACTTTGATCCAGGCACAGGTGTTTTTGATCTCACACCAGCAGGTAATATCGCTTCTTTCATACTTAAACTGGGTAAATGCACTAACATTTCCCAAACGACAATAAATGCATCTGCATGCGGAGCTTATACACTCAACAACCAAACATATTCATCAAACGGAACCTATTTGCAGACGCTGCAAAATTCTCTTGGCTGCGACAGTATCATCACACTTAATTTAAGCATCACCGGTTCAAATGACACAACAGCCGTCGCAGCATGCGACAACTATACCTGGAATGGACACACCTATACAACAAGCGGCTTCTATCGCGATACGCTAGCCAATATACATTCCTGCGATAGTATCATTAATCTTGATCTTACCGTCAGAACATCTAAAACAACAACGATCAATGCAACTATCTGCGAAGGGGAAAGTTTTGCAGGTTATTCCGCGAGTGGTATTTATATCAATAATTTTTTAGCAGCCAATGGTTGTGATAGCATCCGGACACTGAATCTTATTGTAAAATCACGATCTTATTCGACATTCAGCGCTACAATTTGTCAGGGAGAAAACTATTTGGGCTATTCTTCTACAGGAATATTTAGAGATACACTTGTTGCGGCCAACGGATGTGATAGCATACGAACAATAAACCTGTTGGTAAATCCCAAAGCACTGACAAATCTCAATGTCGCCATTTGTCAGGGTGAATCTTATTTTGTCGCAGGAGCAAGTCAAATAAATAGTGGGATATATAAAGACACATTACAAACACGTTTAGGTTGTGACTCAGTCATCGTCACTAACCTGGTTGTACATCCTAAGCCTTCACTAGATCTGGGTTCAGACAAAAACTTATGCCAGGGACAATCAATAACATTTAATGCAGGAACATTTATTAGTTATCAATGGCAGGATCAAACCACGCAACCAACCTTTACTACAAATGCGATTGGTCAGTATTGGGTAAAGGTTACAGACATTAATAATTGTACAAATACTGACACGGTAGAAATAAAAAATATATTCCCTAATCCTGCTGGCTTTTTAAATAGAACTGATACAATATGCCAGTATGAAAAAATAACAATTGCTCCGTTCAACTCATATTCGCAGTATACCTGGTCAAGCGGGTCCATGCAAGCACGTATCACTGTTGATAAACCGGGGCAATATATTTTGACAGTGAAGGACGTAAATAATTGTACTGGCAAGGATACAATAGATGTAATACAAAAAGTCTGTCACACCGGTGTTTGGGTACCAACTGCATTCACACCAAACGGCAATCAGGTGAATGATGTTTTTCGTGCAATGGTTTATGGAATAACTGAATCCTTTAAATTCCAGGTCTTTGATCGTTGGGGAAATCTCGTTTTCGAAACAACTGATCCTATGAAAGGGTGGGATGGAAAAGTAAAAGGAATTCCTGTAACCACTTCCGTCTTCGTTTGGCAATGCTCATACAAACTCAAAGGAGCAGATAATGAATTTCAAAAAGGCACCGTTACGCTAATACGATAACGATTAGGAGATATTCCTAAACTACAAACCACAAACTAAAAACTATAAACATTTGCAGACTTTCCATCCCCTCCCTGGAGGGGCGGCAGAATCTTCAACATAGAACGACTATACAAATGGCGTGGGTTTGCACAACACGAATCGGATCCCCTACCTCAAATGTGGTATTGACTTTAATTCTCTTATGAACTTACCTTGCTGAACTCTTTACAAACTATTAAACCATGAAAAAGAAAGTCGCTGTTTTATTACTCAGGGTAGCTGGCGCACCAGACCAGCCAACTAAAACTTATGTAGAACAATTGTATACCGCAGCGGGAAAAGGAACCAACAATCTCGTAGACTATTATGAGGATATGTCTCATGGTAAACTCGATATCAGCGATTGCACAGTGTATGATTGGATAGATTATAATCATACTGCCCAGGATCTGATGGACGAATGGACTAAAGCCCAGGCGCAAAAAGAAGATGAGTTGTTAAAAGCAGGAGTGGATAAAACGAAGGCTACTGATGCCGCTAACATATATGCTAATGCAATCCGCCGTGGAAAAATAACTGAGTGGGGCAATGAAGCAGCAACAAAAAACAATCAATCAATAACAGGGTTCGACATCATCGTTTATATTTTTAATCAGCCCATTGATTTTTTTGGAAGCACTGGCTACACTGTTATTTCCTGGAATCCCGATGGTAACAATCACGCCGGCAATTCTATCGGGCTTGCCGGCACCTCACATGAATTTGGTCATGCGCTGGGTTTAATGGGTCACGCAAGAATGGAAGGAAGTGCCGAAGAATATGGCGACTTGTGGGACATTATGGGCGACTATCATTATACATCAGATAAAAGAGGAACATTTATCCCTCCTCCAAATGATTCGAAATATTTTACCTATGGCCCCGGACTAAATGCGGCGTACATGGATATCATGGGCTGGCTCGATAAATCCCGTGTATACACTGCAGCGGGTTCAACTTCCTTCCAGTTACGTCCGCTTCATCGCCGTGATCTCCCGGGCTGGCTTTGTGCACAGCTTAATATCGGTAATGAAACCATCTATGTGGAATTCCGTATGAATGAAAAATGGGATAATACTTTTAGCGCTCCCTGTATATTCTTACATAAAAAAGCTGCGCATCCGGGTGATGGCACTCCCTGCACGGAAATAATTATGACCGATCCTGCAAATCCAGATAAGGCCAACCAGGTTGACCTTCGCTCCGGCCAATCATATAGCCTGGGTGATGTTTCGGATCCATTCGGTTTTTATACCAGCCTCACGGTAACACATATTGATACGGAACAACGGATAGCCTATATCAATTTATATGTACGTTACAAACGTCGTTTCGAACCACAGGGAAGACTGTTTGGTGCAATAGAACGGGGCGGTGGAGGATATGTATGGACACCCGGTCGCGGTTTAAAAAAAATACCACCACGATCACCACTGGTTAATATCATAGAGCTGATCGGTGAAATGGAAAGCTTGCATGAGCTTGAATCAAATGGACACAATACAAATGAAATGACCATAGGACAGTTATCAAAAATAAGAGATGCTGTTACAGCTATGATCGATGGGCGAAGGCAGCTCAAAGTTCCAAAAGAATATTCGGTTGATCGCCATCATAAACAGTGATCTGGATCGTAACATGTTAAACTACAAACCACAAACTAAAAACTATAAACTACTTCAGTCATTATCGCTGCACATCCCCTCCCTGGAGAGCCTGTCCCAACTTAGTCGGGAGGCAGCAGGATCATCGAATAAACGAATAGTCAAAAGGGGTGGGTCAAGAACTACAAACCACAAACTAAAAACTATAAACTACTTCCGCCATTATCGCTGCACATCCCCTCCCTGGAGGGCCAGCAGAATCATCGAATAAAAGAATAGTCAAAAGGGGTGGGTCAAAAAACTACAAACTACCAACCACAAACTAAAAACTATAAAAGAAGTAAGCTTCATCCTCAACAATTTTATCCCTCTCGCCTTCTGATTCTTCACCGTACTCACAGCAACATTCAATTCAGCCGCCGCTTCCACCACACTCTTCCCTTCAACAAATAATTTCATAAATACCTTACGACATTCCGAAGGCAACTCTTCCATAGCTTCCTTCACTCTTCGCAATGTCTCAGCCTTGATCATATTTTCAAGATGTCCGGTCTCATCAACATCCATCGATAGCTTATATACCCTATATACCTTTTCCTTTCGCCCTTCATTCTCTATCCATCTCAAACACCCATGATAAACCGTCTTATACAAATAACCTCTTAGCCCCGATTCATTTTCCATCTGTCCCCTTTTCTCCCATAGTTTAATAAAACTATTCTCCACTATATCTTCAGCAGCAGCAACATCCTTTACATATTTGCATGCAAAGAAACAAACTGACTTGTAATAGGAGTTGAAGAAATAATTAAATCCCTCCTCGTGCCCATTTTTGAATTGGCGTAGAGTATCAGCGGTATTTAAAAGTCCTTTCATCAAAACACTCATCTATAGGTGATTGTAATGGCGCTTACTATGTTTGAATTTTACTACTTACCCATAGGTTAGTAGTGAAATCTAAGATTGATACATATGTCATCGAACGAGTTAAAGAAAAAAGGATTGAAAAGAATCTTTCACAAGCTGAATTAGCTTATGAACTAGAAGTATCAGTTGGTTTTATAGGTATGGTAGAAAGTCCTAAATATGAAACCCATTACAATTTGAAACACCTTAATGATCTTGCCAAAATTCTAAAATGTAGTCCCCAGGATTTCTTACCGAAAAAACCATTTTGATAATTCTAAGTGCCAAATTAAGAAAAATCCAAATACTCACCTATAGGTGATTGTCCCCCTTTAAGCCTTAGATGACCTTTATAATCACCAATAGGTGATTGATGCGTTCTCCAATTGAACAATATATTATTGATAAGGTTAAAGAAATACGAATTGCAAAAGGCAAATCTCAAGCAGATATTGCATATGGGATCGGATTTGAATCTACTGGTTATATTGGTGAAATAGAAAGTCCAAATTCTGAAAATTCAGAAGCATATAATATTGATCATCTTAATGCTATTGCAATGGTTTTGGAATGCTCACCGAAAGACTTTTGGCCAGAGAAGCCGTTATAAGTCATGTAGCAAATTACTCTGAACAATTAAGAGTATACAGATTAGTCCAATTAAAAACATTAGCTATATTTATTCTTAATAACTATTCAAAATGACCGCCATAGTTGGTGTATTAAACTCACAGGGAATTGCAATTGCTGCTGATAGTGCAGTAACTGTTTCTGGAAATAATGGTAGAAAGGTTTACAATAGGAGCAACAAAATATTTACTTTATCAAAATACCACCCGGTAGGCATAGCAATATACAGCAATGCTGATTTTTTAGGAATTCCGTTGGAAACTCTTATTAAGCTATATCGGAAAAAGATCAAAGATGTGCCATTTAAGACTGTAAATGATTACAAACTTGATTTTTTAGAATTTATTAAATCACAAGTAGTTCATGTAAGTCGCGATTTTAAGAGGGATGCGTTTTATAGTTTCTGCAACGAAGTGTATAATACTATCAAAGGAAATATAATCAAGAAATTAGATACAAGAAATGAAGAATTAAACCAGCTTTCTTCGGCTGACGCCGGGAATTTAATTGATGCAGAAATTCTCTTTGAAATAGATGCTTACTTGACCTATGTTAACGGATTTGAAAAAGCAAACTATACCAACATTTCATTTGAAGATTATGCAGCTTATTATGAAAACGAACTGACAGAAATAGCAAATTTCATTCAAACTGAAGTTAACAAGGGATATAATTTGGCAGCATTAAAGCCAAACCATATTTTGAAACTGAGAGAGGTTCTCTATGGTCTCATTAATGTTGAATTTATTTTTGAAAGATATTGCGGACTGGTTTTTGTTGGCTTTGGTGATGACGAAATATACCCGTCAAGTCATTTAGTTTTACTCGGTACATTAATTGCTGATGCTCCCCGGGTTAGAATTTTCGACGTTATCAACATCGAGCCGGGAAAGTTGAATTCAAACATCCTTCCTTACGTACAAGGAGATGTTACAACTGCTGTCTTGACCGGAGTTGATCCGAATTATAAGCAGGAAGTCAAGGATTCAATCAAAACAGCTTTCGACACAATTGCCAATGAAATAGAAGAAACTGTAGATAATCAAGCCTTGACTCAACAAATATCAACAGTGATAAGTGCAACAGCAGATCAGTTGATAAAAAAACTGGATGAATATCAGTATAACACAATTACTGGACCCTTATTAGAAATCTTGGCCCATATGGGGAAAGAAGACATGTCAGAACTGGCCGAATCTCTAGTCAATATAACATCTTTGAAAAGAAAGTTTACATCATCGGATTCTTCCGACGAAAGTGTTGGCGGTCCGGTTGACGTCGCTATTATTACGAAGGGAGATGGGTTTATTTGGATGAAACGAAAGCAATATTTCAACATAAACGACAACAGAGGCTTCATTGATAAATATTATAAAAGCTAATTGACATGGATCCGCTTAAAAATGTTATAAATCCGAATTCTTCCTTAATTAAAGGAGACAAAATAAGGTCTGTCATCAACGACATGCATACCTTGACGTTTCACGATCCCCTCCGCGGCCATAAACCAGTGGTTCCAGTCTCAGCACAGATAAACAGTTTTATAAAAGATGCTTTTTCGAAAATTAAAAAATAATCCTTCTCCAATTCAAAATGGCCGAAATAAATTAGTATAGTTAAATTATTTTGAAAATAAATCGATCATTTTTCTCTCTGAACAATCAAATCAATTTTTTGTTTAATCCCTGGATCGATATTAACTGCTTCTTGAAATGCAATACTTGCATTTGGAACGTCCCTAAGATTTAAAAGAGTCAATCCTTTATAAAAAAGGGCTTCAGCTTTTTGTTTATTCTTTGAATTTTGAACCGTTTTATCGAAGAAAGATTTTGCCTTTTCAAAGTCCTTTTGATCAAATGCTTTGCGGCCCTCAAAATAAAATTTATGAGCTTTATCTTGGGTTGAAAATTGTGCGAAAAGATTATATTTTTCAGAAACATAATCAGAAAAATCAACTTCGTCCATCTCAAATATTTGTGGATAAGGAAGATCGTTTGCCACCCGATGATAGAGAACTCCCAAGCCCCCTTGCTTAATATGGACAGCCACGCTTTTAAAATCAGAAGAACCGCCAAAAAAATTTATTGAGTAGGCACCCTCTTGAGCGTTGCCATGACCGATAAGGTGGCTACCAACTCCTTCGATTGCAAATTCACCCCTATAATTTTTGCAATAACTATTGTAGTAAAATTTGTCCTTAAATATAACATTTACTTTAAAGCCCCCTACTGACTCCACATTACCTTCTTCAATAACACTGTCCATAGCGGAGGACATTTTCGATATGTATTTTGAGACAGAAACTTCCATCGTCAAATTCATTTCTTTAAAAAAAACTTTCGGTCCTCCTGGTTTAGGTAATGGACTTTGATGCCTTTTCTTTTCTTTTTTAGAAGGTTTTGCATTCCCATTCATGTATTCCTGGAAACGACTGAATGCTTTTTGATCACCGATCCATGCCGATACTACTGGGCCGTACTCATTATTCTTAAATTTATAGATGATCAATTGTGGTTTTGAAAAACAAAGAATAAATTCTGTTTGATATTTTGATTGTATATGATAGCGTTTTAAGATTTCTATCACAATATCAATAGTGCAATCGGCCTGGATTTCCATCAAAGCTTTTTTCGCTGCGTCAATTTCTCCAGCGAAAGAGACACACACATCGGGATTTACTATTATAGTTTTAATGACTCCATCACTGGCTTTGGTTTTTAGCCCTTTTACTTCATGATCTGGATGAGTGAGTTTTGTATCGCTTACTATTGAAAGTAAATTTTCATCCCTTCTTGCAACAATTAAACTCATATCCGAATTTAGTATTTTTCAGTCTGCCCGGAGTTTTGCGGAATAGAAAATTGCAATTAAAAAATGATTGGAGCAGACCCCGGGATATGATCAAGTATCCTATAATAAAAACCGTTTTGGTTACAGCCCTTCGTTTTGCAATTATCTTTACCTCATGGAGATCGGGCATTTTTGATAAACTCAAATAAATTAGAAACGACCGGAATCGATAATGTCCAACTTCCAATCATCCATATAACAAACATCCAGAACCCAACAACAACAATGAAATAAATAAACTGCATCACCTTGTTATCCATTAAGGGAATTCGCCCTTTGAGTAAATCAATAAACCCAAACTCCTGTATCATTCTCTTAGATTTCGAGTTTCCGTTCTTTGAATTCATGTTATTAAAATTTATTTTTTAATCTCTTCTCTTTTCAAATCTAAACGTTGGCACCCGCGAGTGAAAGGACAGGGCGTTCCATACCTCTATTTGATATGACTTCCAGCTAAACCAAAGATTTTTTTCAAAGCTAAAATGGTATTTATTAAAAGGAAAGGACGATGGTTGTCTTTCATTTTCATACTGTTAGCAAATCAAATACCATCATTTAATGCAAGCTAGTACTACTATTCGGGGAGGCAAAGGACAATAAACTATGAAACGCTTTTAAGTGCCGTATGATGCGGCAAAGGTCAACGTATCATAAAAATACCTGAGACAAAACGTGACCCACAGTTGTTGGTATTGTTCAACAAATAAACAAACTTCATTCTCTATCTTGAGTTTTCAACTCCAAACATTCATGTTTATGCTGATTGTCTGATCTGTATGTTCAAAACGATTTATCCTCTATGCTGCCGACAATAATTTCCTCACCTTAAAGTCCTCCGGCATCTTGCACCTTTTTTTGTTGTACCCCGGTTGTCAGTAGTGTTCCGAATAATTTTAAAACGCGATAAAAGTTGCCTGGAATTATTCTCCATGGACGTGGGTCAGCGCAAGCAGCGAGCCTGTCCCGACTATTCTGTAAGCAGTTGCTTTTGCCTTGATTTTTTTTGGGATTTTATCGTAAGAATATCGAAGGATTTTGCATCAAACAGTTAAGTACGGACGCCTTCGGGCCAACCATTTATCCAGTTTTCCGGTCATTAATACGGTGCATATAGCCATGAAAATCAAATATTTTATTAAATCCTTAGTTTTTAGGCTTTTTAGCACTAAGTTTGACGCTGCCAACCAAATGCCTACCTATCTAACCAAATATCAAATCGATAAAATTGGTAATTCTATAATTCATTTGGGCGACAGCGTAAGCGAACTCTCTAAGACAAAACTTCTCAAACTTTTATTTCTCTTAGAGGAAAAATCTATTCAAGATTACGGTACTCCTTTCTTTGGTGTAGATTTTAAAATATGGCAATTTGGCCCAGTAGCGCCGCCACTGTTTGAGGGGCTAACCGAATCGGAAAACAAGTTTTTGAGTGATTATATTCAAAAAAATAAGTTTGATGAATACGAAGGAAAGAAGGAGTTTGTTGACGATGAATTTAGCGATAATGATTTGACGGTTTTAAAATGGGCAGTAGATTTTGCTAGACACAAAACAGCAGAAGATTTAGTTGAGTATACTCATTCACCAACTTCATTATGGAGGCGGGGGGCTATCAAACATAATGTATACGACAAATTCAAGAAAAAAGAGCTAACATACACGAATTACGATATTGATTTTACACTACTCTTTGAGAAAGATTCAGAAGGGTATCTTTTAGAAAAATATAATTCAGCCATTGAAAACCTGAACTTTTCTAAAAAATACAAAGAACTTGTAAGTGTTTAAACAGGCCAACCTTTATTATTTCGCCGACTTCAAATTTAACGATGGTGGTGATCCTCAGAACAAATATTTTATTGTTTTGAAGGAAATGCCCGATGGCGTTATAATAGGAACTTTGCCAACTAGTGCAAATAAAATACCCTCATTCGTTACAATCAATCACGGCTGTATTAATATTAATGAAAGAATGTATAATTGTTATTTGTTTCAAAAAGACAAATCAATATGTAAGAGCGGTTTTTGCTTCGATCGGACCACGTTTATTTATGGTAGCGATATAGATTATTATATGAAAGAAAAAATGGAGAAAGATTATCCCATCGAAGGAAAGCACTTTAAACACGAGGGAGAATTAACCGAACAAGAATACAAGGATATAATAGAATGTTTATGCAAGAGTAATGCAGTTAAGAAAGGTATTCAAAGAAAACTATTATCTAAATAGGTGTTATGGAAATTTTTTTACGTCAACGTTAAGGACATCCGAATACTTTTGATCGAAAGTATATGAGCGTTTCTTCTACACAGTTGTCAGTAGTATTCGGCAAATAAAATAGCTTCAGTCACAGTTGTCGGTAGTGTTCGACAAATAAAAAAAACTTAATCGTTGTCCTGAGTTTGTAACTCAGAACATTCATGTTGATCGGTCGTTCGTGACCATTTTCAAAATTTCTATTCCTCAATGTTGCCAACAATAATTTGCTCCCCTCACAGTCCTCCGGCACCTTGCACCTTTTTTCGTTGTGCCCATGCATTGATTCGAAGTGGCATTTGAATTATTACTCGGTGAGCTGTAACTACTGGACTTAGGAGTGAGTGACTGGTTGTCTTCAATTGTTGCAGGTTGCGCAGCTTGGTTATCAGGAGACTTCAATGTAATTATCTCTGGATCCTTTTTAACTGTTTGATTCTTTCTTGAAACTTTCTTTTTTGTCTCAATCTTTGGTTTTGTTTCTGAAATAAGTATAATCTCATTTTGCAATGAGTCAACCTTTTTTTCGAGCTCAGAAACTCTTTCTTTCAGTTCACTCGTTTCTGACCTGTATTGATCGCAAGAAGTAATAGACAAAGCGATACAAAGCATCGTTGACACCAATCTCATGATAGCTGTTTTGATAAATCTATTTAAAGTTATGTAACCGTCCTATACCACTTTTAGGGTAATGCATGCCCATAATGTCACGCAAAACCAATTTCGGTCAGTTAAAATATTCAATAGTGTTTTTGCTATCCCCAAACTATTCGTTTTTGACGGGATATTTTTATACATTTAACGAAGCCACAAATCACCTTTTATGCTTACCACCACTAAAAAAGCCAGGCTGCTTAACGCAGTCAAAACTTATTCAAAAAAATTCCTCAATAATAAATTAGCTGAATTAGATGAATCTGGCACAAGGCTAATGATCAATTCCTTCCTAACGGAGGTTTTAAATTATCTGCCGCTTGATGAAGTAAAAACTGAATACATGATCAGGGGTACGTATGCTGATTACGTGGTTCAAACAAAGGGCGTAAGACATTTTCTTGTTGAAGTCAAAGCCTTATCATTTTCATTATCCGATAAGCATTTAAGACAGGCAATTAACTACGGTGCCAATGAAGGCATTGAGTGGGCGTTGCTAACTAATGGCAGATCGTTTGAATTTTATAAGATACTTTTTAATAAACCAATTGAATCACGCAAAGTATTTTCGTTCGACTTATCTGATCCAGAACACGTGAAAGGATGTATCGAAATACTACAGTACATTCATAAAGACTCTATTGACAACAAGGGATTGTTTTCGTTATGGAATAAAACATGTGCATTAGATCCTCACAATGTCGCGGGCCTCTTATATGCACCTGCTGTTACAAATTTTATTAAAAGAACACTCAAATCTAAATTCAAGGCCAAATTCTCTGATGATGAAATTCAAGCTTCAATAAGCAGGATAATTCATGAGTCGATAAATCTTGAAAACGTCAAACCAATAAAAGGGAAAAAAGAAAAAAAGAAGATTGTAAAGACAGAACCAAAAGAACCGACTTTAACAATCCTGGAACCCGTTCCCATACCAGACAATGTAACCATAATTGCAGCTGAACTAAATAACTGAGGTGTTCTTAAATATAGTTTTGCTTAATTATAAAGCGTCATTTCCAAAACAACTGACTCCACCTGCCATCTCCTTTCATTGACTATTTTTTAATTTTTATTAAGTTAGGGGAGGTACACAGACGTCTGTCGGGTGCCGAATATTCTGGACTATTCCGCATTCATGTCCTTTGGGTTTGCAATGATTTTATAGGTCCCATCAAAAAATTGAATTTTAATCTGCTTTACTCTCATTGTTTCAATAACACTGGAATAAAATACATCTTCGAAATTGTATGTTCCTTTAGCGGCGTATTCAATCGGACCGACCCCCTGCACTGTTATTTCCGATTTACCATTAATTCCGTGCCTGACTGGATCGCCAACCGGGTTAAAAGCGATTAGGGTGAACCATATATATTTTATTTTCTTCTTATATGGATTAATAACAGTAATATCCACGTCTACAAATTTTGAATACTCATTGCTGTAACCAAATGACCACGTCCATAACACCCAATTCTTTTCGCGGTACATCACAAGAGATTTATCAATTAATTTTTTAAGAGAATCAATGTCTCTTTGATCCTTCTTATTAATGGAGTCTTGAATTCTTTGGTTCATAAATTCTTGTTGCTCTCTTTCCAAATCTAACCTCGCCTTTTGTTCGGCTAAGTATTGTGACATATTATATATTGCAGTATTTTTTCTTGTTTCGAAGTCGGGGTAAAAAGTTTTTGCCTTAATAAGACCCTCATCGATTTCAGTTGCGTTAGCGAAAGCTTTTGGCTCCATCAAATAAATTGTTTTTCCCATAATAACAACATAGCCTCTGTTTCTTCCATCATAAGAAGTGTCTCCTATTATGAAAAAAGAATTGTCATATGCGACTATTGCAGTTGCAAAATTTAGTTTCCCGGTATTTTTGTGATACTCAGAATAGAGCCACGTAGTTTTTAAGCTCGTTGAAGAGCCTACAACGCCCCATACACCAGGCTGTTCTTGACAGAAAGTTGAACTGATAACGAAAACGAGTGGTAAACAAAAAGCCAATTCCCGAAATGGTTGCATTCTATAATTTATTAAAAGCTTTAAAAAAATAAATGCAATAGGTAAGATACTTATTTGAGTTCGTCCATTGTCAATCCCCTCCATGCTGCCAGCAATAACCATTTGATTTTCCAGAACGGCTACACCGCGTACCTTTCTTCGTCGTTGCTCTGCACTGAGATGAATAAGTTGGCTTGGGAGCATACACAGGAACTGATCTTGCAGTATCTTTTTTTACTCCAGTTTGTTTAGTTGATCGGCATATTCCACACGTTCCACCTGCATTACAATACTTGCAATAATTACAACTGCTGCACGCTACGCACGGCGTATAACCGTAACATGTTAAGGAAACTGGTTTACTTCTTTCTGCAGAGTGGTCATCACTGAAGAGTAAAAGCAAGCCCGCAATAAAAGCATAAATAGGGGGCATGGTTCGGTGGCTTTAGCCAGGTAAGATAGAATTTCTTTTGCTCCTGCCATATCGGAAAACCACGGCGATTTCGTAAAGAATTTCAGTTAATACATAAATTTACCTCTAAGCTCAACTAACAAAACCAATTATGTTCGACGAAAAAACAATACAGCATATTAATTATTATGTCTATATGCTCACTGACCCTGTAGACAACAAGCCTTTCTACATAGGTAAAGGTGTTCAGAATAGAGTGTTCAATCATCTTAATTGTGCCTTAACTGATCTTGATGCTACCAATGCCAAATACGATACCATAAGAAGAATTCAAAATGAAGGGCATCATGTAAGTCATACTATCGTAAGACACGGATTAACTGAACACGAAGCCTTCATGATCGAAGCATCTGTAATAGACGTTCTGCTCCATTGCGGTTTTGAACTTTCAGTCCGTCCGGGGTCTTGCTCAGAAGAAAATTTGCATAATATAAAATTGGGCGGAGCAGACCCCGGGTTACGATGAACCTTATAACAAAAATATTTTCCAGCGCCTTTCCGATGGCCAATCAAAAAAACATTTCAAATCAAAGTCTTTAAGCCATCGGTACAGCGCCTCCGGGGTTTACAAAAAGTTACGAAGCAAACTTTTCACCCACTCATTTCAATAACATGGTAAGGAATCAAATTAAAACACTCTTCATGTGCGTTGGCCCGGCAAAAGCAGCGGAGCATTTGCTTTTGCCTTGAATTTTCTTTTGTTACTTTTCTGTGTTTCAAGAGGTGACTATATACTTGTTCGCCCACGATGATTTTATAAATTAGCAAATGGCAAAAATTAATCGGCCAAAAAAAACAAGACCACAAGCTTTTAGATATTCACAGATGCCCGGTGGAGGGTTACACCCATACCTGTTGGTTTCAACAGTAAAAGGAATTGTTTGGCTTATTAAGACCCCAATTAAGTGGATTATTAAAAAAGTGAAACAGAGAAGCGGAGAAGATAAAAGGTTGCTGTAATTGTAATGACCAATCCAATAGCCTTCCAATAGGTTATTAAATCTTCAATCAATGGATGGAAAAGTTTGCGCCTCATATTCCTAAGTTAAATAAAAAAGCCGCTCGTTTTTCGAGCGGCTTGAATTGATTTTTTGGACTAAATGAAATGCAAGACAATACTAATTGTTAGCAAAATCAAATGAATCCAAGACATAATTTTTTCAAGTGGCTTCATTTCATGCCACTTGCATCGCCTTTGGCGATGCTTCCCTAACTGATTCATAAATGTGATTAGACTTTGTAAATGAAATGAAGTAGTTCAAAGGTATGATTTTTCAGTCCGCCCGGGGTCTTGCTCAGAAGAAAATTTGCATAATATAAAATTGGGTGGAGCAGACCCCGGGTTACGATGAACCTTATAACAAAAATATTTTCCAGCGCCTTTCCGATGGCCAATCCAAAAAACATTTCAAATCAAAATCTTTAAGCCATCGGTACAGCGCCTCTGGGGTTTACAAAAAGTTACGAAGCAAGCTCTTCAAATATTCATTTCAATAACATAGTAAGGAATAAAACAAAATGACTCTCCATGTGCGTTGGCCCGGCAAAAGCAGCGGAGCATTTGCTTTTGCCTTGATCTTTTTGTTTCTTTTTCCATCAAGGGGAAAAAGAAAAAGGAAGCTTGTAGAGCATCGGGCCGGGCTTGATTTTTTTGTTACTTTTTGTATCAAGAGGCGACTATATACTTCTTAGACCAAACGGATATTTACTACCAACTTAACCAGTGTCAACTAATTTCAATGAAGCTTCCAGCTTTAATTTTTATCCGCTACATTCATTTTGAATTTTCATAGATAAGGTTTAAGGTAAATATTTTATTACCGAAAGTCCCTTTGTTTCCACCGAGGGACTTTGCATTTGTATATTAAGAAACTAACCAACTAAGATGATAAATTTTAAAGCCACACATTATTACAAAGACGGAGATTTAATGAAGAAAGACTATCCTTCTCCCGAAGGATTAAATGCAATTGAAGCGGTTTCAATGGCTTCAATATTAGCAGGAATTGAATTTGCCATTGACACACCAGCTCATGTTTACAAGATCAATGGACACATTGTTATCCAGACGGTAGATAGCAGGCTTTATGTCACATATAATATTACTCCGCCAGGATCTGTTCAACCAATTGAACAAGAAATAGCGAAATTTTATACTGTTCAAAAAAAGTAATTCGCAACGAAACGTCCGATTACAATCCCGAGAACAAATAGTAAAAAACAAAAAATAAAAAAGCGAACACGTACGGCTTTAGAAGAAACATTGTCAGGTATTGAAAAAAATTGCCTGTATAATTGTTCTATCTTTTTCAAATTAAATTATTTTCTCTCCGGTTAACGAGAATAAATCTCCACATTTCTTTATAGCCATTATAGTAATAATACGAATTTAATGGCTGTACAATAATTAGCACAGCATTTGTTATTTCATCCTTACCAAACTTTTACATACATCATCAGAAAGATCATTTACCCTTATGAAATTATAAGCAGGCGGTTTTTCAATAGAATTCATCGACAGGCAGGATTATTCATAATGATTGGAACAAAAAGATTTTGGCAGTTTACAGAAACATGTACCTTATGTGTCCGGCGGAGAAACAGTTCTCCGCCTTTTTATTTTCTGTCCCCTCAATCTATTTCTATGACCGATGAATCAAAAATTTGTTCTTCTACAATATTTCCATTCTTGATCATTCTCATTGTAGCAAACCAGTTATTGTGCGATGGTTCACAAAAACTAAGTTCTAACATTGCATCCGTCGGGCTCTTGTAGATAGAAGATTCAAAGAGTATGTCGCCACTATAGTCCCATCCATACTCAAGATCTAAAATGACTTTATAGAGCATTGTTTGATATGTAGTGATAGATAAGCTATGCAATCTTGATCTTATTGGTAATTTACTTTTATGAAGAATATTTGTTAATAGGGTAAGTCTACCAATCTTGTTCTTCAACTTCATCAAGAATTTCAATTTGACTTCCATTCATTCGTGCAGCAAAATAAACTTTCAACCTTCCTTTCATCAACTCTTTTACATCCTCAGTTACGTCACTTTCAAAACTATACTTTCGTGTTTGGTCATATACCAGGACTTGCTGTTTGCCCGCCGTCGTTGCCGTCGAAAGCTGCATTTTTACTATCATAACTCAATTTAATAATTTTATCCCCTATCCTAAATAAGTTCTTATTTAAAATTTCTTCCTTCAGAAAAAATCTTTTCCTCATCTGTTTCATCAAATAATGGATGCTTTACTTTTTTTGTCGAAGTAAGCAACCGCAATAATCTCGACAGATCATAACACCCTTCAGCAATTACATGTATTACCTCACCTTCTCGCTGAAGCTTGCCTTCAACCATTAGCAATCTTGATTGAACAATTGCTTTGCGATACTGTTCGAACAGGTTGGGAAAGACAACAAGATTAGCAACTCCCGTTTCATCTTCAATGGTAATAAAACAAACTCCCTTTGCAGTTCCGGGTCGCTGTCTTACCAAAACAAGACCGGCAACTTTTACAGGATCACCATTATTTAATGCATTCAGTTCATTGCAGGAAACAATATGCAGCTGTTGTAATTTTTCTCTTACAAAACTTACCGGGTGTGCTTTTATTGATAACGATAGCGCTGCATAATCCTGTACCACATGTTGTGAGATTGTCATCTCGGGTAAGGATACCTTCTCTTCAACTATTGTTTGCCCTGAAAAAATCGCAATAGGTTGATCACCGATGGCCGCTACTTCCCATAATGCTTTACGTCTGTCAAGACCAATTGACCTGAATGCATCAGCATCCGCTAATTTTTTAAGTGTCACTTTCGATAGACCTGCGTTAAATAATTCAGGAATATTTTTAAACCCGTCCTTTCGCTTTGACATTAATAGATTCATATCTTCTTCTCTCAATCCTTTTATTTGCCGGAAACCAAGTCGTAGTGCACATCCCCCTCTGGGGGGGGAAGTGCCGAAGGCGCAGGGGGAGGTCTCAAGTAAATTATCCCAGTTCGAATAATTAATATCAATAGCCCTTACTACTACTTCATGCTTTCTCGCATCCATTACAATTTGTGCAGGATGATAAAACCCCATCGGCTGGCTGTTTAATAAAGAACATGCAAATACATCCGGGTAATAGCATTTGATCCATGATGAAACATATACCAGCAATGCAAAACTTGCAGCATGGCTTTCAGGAAAACCATAACTCCCAAAACCTTCTATTTGTTTGAAAACACGGTAGGCATATTCTTTTGTATATCCATTTTTCAACATTCCATCTACCAGCTTTCTTTCAAATTTGCTGACCAACCCTTGTACTTTGAAAGTTGCCATACTGCGCCGGAGTTCATCTGCTTCTGTCGGTGTAAAACCGGCTGCAACAATAGCGATCTTCATTACTTGTTCCTGGAAAAGTGGTACACCTAATGTTCTGCTTAAAATTTCTTCTAGCTCCTTCGATGGATACTCTACTGGTTCCTCACCATTGCGTCTTCGTAAATAGGGATGCACCATATCACCCTGGATAGGACCCGGTCTCACAATAGCAACTTCGATTACAAGATCATAAAAAGTCCTTGGCCTCAGTCGTGGTAGCATAGCTTGTTGTGCACGACTCTCTATTTGAAAAACTCCGATTGTATCGGCTTTACAGATCATTTCATAAACCACGGGATCATCCTGTGGAATATTCGCAAGTGTCAGTTCAAGTCCGTAATGTTCTTTGCAAAGATCAAATGCTTTTCGAATACAGGTAAGCATTCCTAAAGCCAATACATCTATTTTCATAAACCCCAATGCATCAATATCATCCTTGTTCCATTCAATACATGTTCGGTTCTCCATTCTTGCATTCATGATGGGACATAGGTCAGAAAGTTTTCCATTCGTGATCACAAACCCACCTGTATGTTGCCCAAGTTGACGGGGAAAACCGATATACTGTTTTGTAAGTTCCAAAACCTTACGCAAATGTTTATCACTTGTATTGAAACCTTCTTTCTGAAATCTATTTTCTTCAAATGATTCTTCAGGAAATTCTCCGAGTGAGCCAACTATATTCGAAAGACTGTTGATAGTATCAATGGATAATCCCATTGCTTTAGCTACATCCCTTATTGCCCCCTTTTGATGTTGTTGTGTCACCGTAGCAACTATTGCTGCACGGTCACGTCCATATTTCTGATAGATATATTGTATCACTTCTTCACGTCGCTCATGTTCAAAATCCACATCAATATCAGGAGGTTCATTTCTTGCCGAAGAAATAAACCGTTCAAAAAGAAGGTCAAATTTTGTGGGATCAACAGAAGTAATACCAAGACAATAGCAAACAGTAGAGTTAGCAGCGGATCCTCTTCCCTGGCAGATTATATTTTTGGACCTTGCAAAACGAACGATGTCATGCACAGTTAAAAAATAATTAGCGTAATTCATTTGTTCGATAAATGCTAATTCATGTTTGATAGTGGCAATTGTTTTTTGTGAAAGATGATCACCAAAAATTTGCCTCGCTCCCTGCCAGGATAAAAAACTAAGTTCTTCCTGTGGCGTTCGTCCGTTATTGGTAAGCTCATCGGGATAAACATACTTTAATTCATCTAAAGAGAATTGACAAGCCTCCGCAATTTCCTGTGTGTGTTTTATTGCTTCGGGATAATGCCTGAATAAACGGCACATCTCTTCATTGGTCTTAAGATGTCTTTCGGCATTGGGATTAAGACGAAAACCGGCATTGACTATGGTACATTTCTCACGAATACAGGTTAAGATATCCTGCAATTGTCTTCGCTCAGGAATATGATAGTGCACATTATTTGTTGCGATCATTTTGACTTGCAGCTGTTCTGACATTTCAGAAAGGCGATAGAGATATTTATTGTCATCACCTGAATAGCGACGGGAGGCTGATAAATAAAGATCATCACCAAAGACATCTTTATATTCTTTCAAAATCTTTTTAAATGCAGCTGTTATTTCAAAGGAAGGAGTTAATACTGCCGGTGGCACAGCAATAAATTTTATTCCTTTCGAATGAGCATATACATCTTCTTTATATAAATTCGAAGAACCTTTTTCTGCACGAAGATTACCAACAGTCAGCAAAGCAGAGAGCTGCGAATAACCATCCTTGTTAGTAGCATAAGCAAGTAAACTTGCTCCATCGAGCAGGTCCATTCGGCATCCGGCAATTAAGCGTATTCCTTTTACACATGCTGCGGCATGTGCCCGCACAATACCCGCAAAACTGTTACGATCAGTAATCGCTATTTCTTTATATCCATAAGCTATTGCTTGCTCAATATATTCTTCAGGATGCGAAGCACCTTCAAGAAAACTAAAATTAGATGTTACATATAATTCTGAATAATCCATACTATTTCATATTCTGTCCTCCGGACTTTCGGACTTTCGGTCTTCCCGACTTCCCGTCTTCTTTAAGCAAAAAATCCATGAATAAACCATTCGGGATTCTTATCATTGGCATAATGCCCTGACCTGAATATCCAGTAACGATTACCTTCTTCATCTTCTGCACTATAATAATCACGGTGAACGCCTTCTTCGATCCACCATTCTCTTTCAATTCTTTCTGGTCCATCCGCCTTTTTTATTTTATGCAATTTGCCTTTATAGCGAAACAACATTGGCGGGTAATCTGGTATAGGTGCAGTCACCTCGATACGTTCTGGTTTTGATAGTAGCTGGATAGGTCTTGGCTTATCAATTTTCCATGTCGTTTTTATTTCTTCATGTAACGACGATGCTAACCGGATAGAACGCTCTGGCCAATAATGTTCGTCTGGTAAATAACGTTGAATTGTATTTGCGCCGATTTTATTTGTGATACGATCTAATAGCTCCGAAAATTTTACATCATGCAAACCAAAATTTCTCATCCATAATTTTTCCTGCATACCTTGTACCTCTTCGACCTTAGAAGCTTCCAGTATGAATAATTCGATGCCTGGCTCTGGCGCGATAGAATCTAGTTTTAATTCAAATAATTTAAAAAGATGGTTGCTGTTATTAGAGGCAGCGTTAACACCAATATCAATTTGCTGGATCTTACCATCGATACGATAACATTTAAAAGATGCCTGGCGTAACCCTTTCTGTTCTTTTTTTAATCTTGTGCAAATGCATTCCAAAACTCTTTCTAATGCAATTTCAATTCCCTGTCGGGTTAAGATAAGTTCCAGGCACGGCAATCGTTCATGATACAGTGGTGGCTCAATTACTGGATGAATTATTTCAACTTCATATCCCAATGCCTGGTCTAGTCGTTGGATCAGGTGATTTCCAAAACGTCTCTTAAGAACTGAACGTGGCATCCCGATAAAATGCTGTATCTGTCCTAATCCAAGTTTATATAAAAGTTCAAGTGTTTCTTGATCCAAACGAAGAGCCGCAGGCGATAAAAACAATAAAGCAAAATAGTGTTGCTCGCTATTGATTACAATTTCACGTTCATCAAAATGTGTGATTGCCCATGCTGCACCTATAGTATCGGCGATTCCCGCTTTCACATCATAACCAAACCTTTTAAATCGGTTGATGATAGTAGTTACATAAAGAAGATCACCTCCCCAAAGATGTGAACAACCTGTCGCATCGAGAATAAGCCCGTTCGGCGGATCAATAGCAACGATTGGACAATAACGAATGCAATAGTTCGCTAATGCATTCAATAATTTTTCATCCAGATCCGGTTTATCATCATGAACTATTAGATCCGGGAAAATTGCTCTTGCATCAGCTACGACAAGTCCATTATAAATTCCTTCCTGTTCAGCAATAGTATTGGCAGCACTGACGATCTTTCGCCCATGATCTTGTGTTGCCAGGACAAACGGTACACGACTAAGTTCAGGCTGGCGGCGGATTAACCAGTCCGTTTTTAAATGACGGAACCAGATCGTGACAAATCGTTTTGGCATATCATCCTGCTTTTCTTTTTTCCTCTGGTATTAGTACTGCAGGAATGGAAATAGAATGAAGTTGATCATACGACCATTCCATTTGCCATGCACCTGGCTTACCATTTCTGATTTTTAGGAGTTCAATATTCCATCTCGGAAATCCGATACCAGGTAAATTATTACCAGACCCGCTTTCTAATGGTGAGATTTTCCAACGGGATACACAGGCATTCACATTTATGTTGCGTGGACGATTACGAATAATAAATCCTGTTACCTTGCTTTTCTCAACCGCAAGCTGTAGTCTTCTTGATTCTGTAAATCCGACTTCCTTTATTTCTCCAACAACAGCAGCAAGCCCCTCACATTTCAAAGCCTCTTCCATTACCCATAGCAAATCCTTTTCTTTTTGAACAGTGATAAAAATGATTTTATCGGGCTCTACTCCAAAAGATTTTAATGCAGGTGGAAAAACAGTTCTTGATGAACTGATCCATAAACACGGATCACCTTTTACCATAAGTGAAGAAATTAAAAAACTAATAAAGCCATTCGTCGCTGCCGTACATTCTATATCCTCATTGATGAATTCGTGAATGGCTGCTAAAGGAAAACAATTATTAGGAAAAGCAATGTCGATAGGTCCAAGCCTTATTTGAATAGCGTCATTGGCTGTTACCCCTTTGAATCCTTGCATTTGGAGAATATCCTTTTGCAATTGCCTGATAATATCTTCCTTTTTTAAGGCCATTTGGCTAAGAAATAAATTTTGTGTAAAACTAAAGAATTTAGTAAATTTATACTAATAAAAATAGGGACTATGAAAGAAATTGTAACCAGTTTACCTGGATATAAGATTTGTCAATATCAAATTGTATTGAATCCTCATGCTGATTTACGGATCAAGGTAGCAGAACTCCGAAATGAGCTCAATAAAAAATTTAAACTAACTTCTCCTTTAGGTTCTAAGATCAATTTGGTTTTAGCCGTATTTACACAGGTCGAAATGATGGAAAAAAGAATTGTAGATCATTTGAATACGATCGGGTTAGGTTATCCCCCTTTTAAAGTGGAATTGAAAAATTTTGGCTCTTTTCCAACTCATACGATTTTCATAAATATGATTTCTAAAATCCCTGTCCGCTCATTGATCAAACAGATCCGTTCAGAGACACAACGATTAATGAAATTGAATGATGAAAACAAGCCATACTTTAACACAGATCCACATATTGCAATAGCTAGAAAACTTGATCCCTCGCAATATGAAAAAGCATGGCTCGAGTTGTCGAACAAACACTTTACAGGAAGATTCATTGCCGATGCAATGTTATTATTAAAAAGATACGACGGAGAAAAAGCATGGCAAATACTACAACGATTTGATTTTAAAAATTTACCTGTTAACGTAAAACAAGGTGATCTTTTTGCTTAAACTTATTAATGACTTTATGTATGATTGATTATTCAAATGAAGGATTCATTCTGCCAATTCAACGGGATGATGAGATTGGCTATGCTTCGGTTAATTCCATTATAGCAAGAGAAGAAGATGGAATTGAAAATACCGGTAGTTATTTTGTTTACTTGTTGCATCCTCTAATGGGATCAACACATTATACACTTGAACCAGATAATTCATATAAAGGTTGGAAGAAAACAGGGGGCGCTGTCTGGCTTAAAGATGATATGGTCCAGGAAGTGTTCGATGCTATTGAAGCAAGAAAAAGAAAGAGCTCCGGTAAATTATCGTGAAACATACATTTCAATATGAAGACTTTTCTATTCAACCAGTTTATTTGGAATTGGAAATAAATTATGTAGTTTTTGACCCGGGAGGATATTTTTGTAGACTCGTTCCAGGCGAGATCGGGTTAGAGTTATCAAAGCTGGATAAAGCTTTAGACAATAGGCCCGAAAAAAATTTGATTACAAAAATTGGTGATTTCATAATTCAAAAGAATGCTTAATCAATTGATCGATACAAAAGATCAGCAATTCACCTTCGAATCGCATGGTGTTACGCTTGATTGTATGCGATTGGATTTAGCAGGTTATGTTGCTTTTCATGTAAAATTTTCAAGCAACAGGAGACCACTTACAATTGCAAGAGCAAAAGGTATGAATGCACCTTTCTTTTGGACATCAATTCCGGAAGGAAGACAAAAAGAAGCCGAAGGAGTAGGAAAACTCATTGAAGAATATTTACTGGAAAAAGAATAAAATATATGTGCTATTTCAATGGACAAAAAGTAGCCCGTGAGGAATTCATTCGCTTAAAGCATCTTGAAAAGCTAGTCGCTAAATATGATTTCTTAAACCGTGATGCCATCGTCGGTTTTGATTTTAGTCCCATTGCAGTATTGAAACCGATCCCCGATAAAGAAGATTTCGAAATTGTTCAAATGGAATGGGGCTTTCTGCCCGATGCTCTTAAATGGCCTTTTGTTGAAACCCGCCAACAGGCCTTCAACATGCGACGCGGATATACAGACTCACGGGGAAAATTTCAACAACCGCTTAATTTTTTAAATGCTGTTTCCGAAGAATTATTGCAGCCAAACAAAGTTTACAGGAAAGCGGCACTTGACAATCGTTGCATTATTCTCTCCACCGGCTTCTATGACTGGAGACATATTCATCCTTTAAATAAACGAACAGGTCAACCTTTAAAAACAGCAGTCAAATATCCATATAGAGTAAACGTAAAAGGCAAAGAATATTTTTTCATGGCAGGTATCTGGCAACAATGGTCAGATGCAGAAACAGGAGAAACAGTTGACACCTGCTCTATTATAACTACCGAAGCCAATCTTGTTATGGAGCAAATTCATAATAGTAAGAGGCGAATGCCAACAATGTTGACTGATGATCTTGCCTGGGAATGGATGTTTGAGAAACTTCCCAAACAACGGATTTCTGAAATTGCAAAATGGCAGATCCCCTGGCAAAATTTAAGCTATTATACAATTGCAAAAGATTTTCTTAGTTCCACAGATCCTACAAAAGAATTTGTGTATCCGGAACTTCCTCCCCTTGATATACCGGGACAAGAAAAACAACAGCAAGGACAAATTGAATTGTTTCAATAACAAAAAATTCGACCCGCAAATCTTTGTACCGCTTCACTTGTCCCCCGCTGGCGGAGCCTGTCCCGAATTTCGGGAAGAAGTTATTCATCCTAAAACCCCTCTCGGCAGGGGGGTGGATTTATAACTTGTAAACCGTAATCCACCCCCGCTTGACCTTTTCTCTAATTCAATCATTCGGCCCCGGCCAGCGGGATAATGCACAATCTTCTCTTCAAACTCCTGTTATCGAAACTAATATTCCTCTTTCCAATACGTCCACACTATGACTTGGCAAAATCATTTGCCATTTTTGTTCCATGAAGGAACTATTGTCATTACTCAACAATATTTATCCTTTATCACCGGCGCTTCACCAATTCCTGTCAGCAAGACTACAGACTGTTACTATAGAAAAAAAACAGTTTCTGTTACGGGCCGGTCAGCTTAGTCGCCATATTTATTTCATTAAAAAAGGATTACTGCGTTGTTACTATATTCACGAAGAACAAGAAGTTTGTTCAAAATTTTTAAAAGAAGGAGACATCATCGTATCGGCATCAAGTTTCTTCCTGCAAAAAGACAGCATTGAATTTATACAGGCGATCGAAGACTCAACACTATGGTTCATTTGCTATGATGAACTACAATATATATACAAACATTTTCCTGAATTCAATGTTATCGGCCGTGTATTGTCTATCAAATCCTATTTACTCAGCGAACAACGTTTAAATTTCATAAGAATGAAGAACGCATCTGATCGCTATAGCAGCATGTTGGAATACTTTCCCGACTTAGTTTTAAGAGTTCCTTCAAAATATCTTGCTTCCTATCTAAGCATTTCAGTAGAAACACTAAGCCGCATTCGCGGCAACAAATATTAATTGATATTTATCAATCTCCCTGTTTTTACCAACGGTTATCTTAGAGATACCATTGACCAAAACTAACTGCCTTCCCTATGACTGCGCCACACACAAAAATACCTTTGCGTGTAGTGATCTATCCAAAAGATGTAGCGAACATCACCGGCCTCGGTGATCGTGCTGCACGCAAGCTTATTCAAAAGATCAAAACGGGATTAGGAAAATCAAAACCCATGTTCATCACCGTCCAGGAATTTTCTTTATGTACCGGCATCCCCGAAGAATTGATAAAAGAATTTCTCAAATAGAAAAGCCCTCGATAGAGATCGTGGGCTTTTTAACCATTAAACCTTATCCTATGAAAATTCACTGGTAAGATAACAGATAATAATTCATACGAAGTACGCTGTCGAGATTAGTTGACGGAGATTAAGTTGGTAGTAAATACCCCTATTAAAAACTATACTTTGCATAACAATATATAGTCCAATTCCAGCGCCTTGTTTTTAGCCCAAATAAAACCCATCCACAACAATAACAAAAGCAAGCTAAAAACACAGCGCCTCCAGGATTCACAATTAATCACGAAGCAACCTCTTCAACAAATCATTTCTTTAATAAATGAAAAAATAAATCAGAATGACTCTCCATGTGCGTTGGCCTGCCCGGCCGGCGGAGCATCGGGCCGGGCTTGATTTTTTTGTTACTTTTTGTATCAAGACAAAAAGTAAAGTCTATCGAAGGATTTCCCATCAAACCTTCTCCCGATTCTTCGGGAGGAAAAAGTAAAGAAACTTGTATCAATCGCAGATCATTATTAGCTTTAACATCAGCTTTATGAATAGAAACTCAAAAATTTTTATTGTAGTAATAATTATTTTGTCCTGTAACAAACCATCAAGTGACGATATATTTAATTTTACCTGGACGCATCAAAACACTTCACATTTAGCAACGACCGCCAATGCATATATCAGCCAGATCGATTTAGGCAAAGGACCTAATCACATCGCAGCAAGTGATCCCACTCTGCCAAGAGATTACAGGATCAGCATTTATCTTACCTCTTTGAATACCGGCTCCTATGCGGTTTCATTATCTACAAACAAAGTCCGGTACATTGATGATGCAGGTTATGAATTAGCAGGAGCAGCAGGAACTGTGACCATAACTTCAAATTCAGGTAGTAAGTTATTCGGAAATTTCTCAATGAAGCTTATTAATGCTTCCTCAGATACTACGTTGCTTAACGGTTCATTTACCAATATTCTTTTGCATCCTTAATAGGAGTAAAAACAAAACCCCGTCTTTCGACGGGGTTACACTTACCCTTTCCGGGCTCGCCACCACTTCATTGCTGCCTTGAACAACACTGACATAACAAAACTCACAACTGCTCCAATAATTGTCAGCACAATTGTTTTAACAATATCGGGACTATTGATATTTGCAAATAGGATTGTTAATGCACCGCCAAGAGTAGTGGCCTTTGTATGTGTTGGTTCACTCATTAAATATTTTTGAATAAACCACTCCAACTATTCCCTTTCGTGCTTCACCGCAGTTTGACTTACTGCACTGGTTACAGTGCCGGCTACAGCAAGATAACCTGCGACTTTAATAAGAATAGCAGGTAATGCTACAGGCGAAGCCAAAATAGCAGCGCTAACTGCTGCAAGTGTCAAACCCACGTTCCTTACTGTTCTAAAGAACTTCGGTGTTGTTTTCTTCATTCGCTTTACGACAGTATTCATTTTTCTTTGGTTGATCGTTTAAAGATGTTGATTACTTCTTCGATAAGAATGAAACCGGTTACAGTTGGATGTTGATTTCTCTGCATGCCGAAAGTATCCTCAAAACAAGCTGTCTCATCTTTCAACACGTTTCAACGATTTCACTCGCCGGGTTATTGGTAAAGTATTTCTCAGTGAAATACCCTGTCTCTTTCAAAGAGAATGTCCGGGTTACTCGTCGGATCATATTGATTGATCCCGGTTTCATTTCTTACATCACAGCATTAAATAGTGATGATCTATTCACCACTTACTTCCACCAATGCAAGCGCATTGAATGCACCATTCTTCAGCGAATACATCGCCCCATTCACTTCCTGGTAGAATTCAATTCCAAGAACAAGAAAAAGAGGCTTCGTACTGTTCACTGTCACATGGTTCACAAGATTGATCACTGCCGTTCCGTTTGCATCCCATGGTAATGTTGCTGTTGCTTTCGTATCAACAGTGTAATTGCCGCTTTCAAAATCGATCTCAGCTCCGGCAGAAACGGTCTTAAAATGCGTACTGCCACTCGGCGCTGTGATCATATTAACAGGAGTGAAGGAAGGAATACCAACACTCAGTTCTCCTGTCACCCTGTTGATTGTTCCTGTGAACGGCGCAAACAATGTTGTGCCCAGCTTGCTGTTAACATTGAATTCAAAACCTTTCAGTAATTCGGCTTCACCATCGATCACATTCCGAAAACCTCTTGGATTTGTTTCATCTGCTTTGATCACTCTCATCATTTCCTTCACCAATCTTGCTATCATTCTGCTGTCGGAAACATTTTGAAGAAGTGAACGCAATGCAGTCCGCAAATACTTGCCGGCCTTTCCTGCTCTTCCAAATTCAGCTCCATTTTCCCGGGTCCTTTGAAACGCAGGATCAGTAGCAATGCGGGATGCATCAAGACCGCCTTTCTCTCTCGCCAAAAAACCATCCTTCGATTTGTAAAAGGTGATATTGCCGATCGTTCCGCGGAGAGGAATGATTCCTTTTTGTTGTGCCATCATTTTAATTTTTTGATTTAAAAATTCAGAATGTTTCAAAGGCACATCCTGTTTAAGCCTCATCATCATGATGATTGCAATTGCACTACAAGATTAGAAAGCAAATGGAGTGAGTGAAAGTCATTCGGCCGTTAATGCCATCGGTGCCACAGAGTCTTATTAAAACCGATTTATGCTTTTAATTCCTTCTATGATAATTTTTATATCAATTGCGCTTCAACCCAAAGCCTGCTCAAAGGCTACTCAAAGGCTACTCAAAGGCAACAAATACCTTACACAATTATTATGCTCGTGATAACAAAAAGATGCCTGAAAGAAAAGAATTTATTTTTCATTTTTAAGGCAACTTGTTTGAGAAGAGAAAAAGTTTTCTATGTTTATAGTGTCGCAGCCTGCCCTGACGAAGGAAGGGTGGTTTAATTTTTAATTCAAAGTAACAGGGTCTTTGTATTGTTCTTTCTTTTCTTTTAGCTTCTTCATCATCATCTCTTGCACTTTCTTATAAGCCGGTTGACCGTACACATTATTCATTTCGTTCTTATCTTTTTCAAGATCATATAATTCCCATTCATTGTTCTCATAAAACCAAATCAGCTTGAAGCGGTCTGTTCTTACACCGATCTGCTTGGCCACTTTGTGTTCCTGGTTCTCATAAAAATGATAATAAACCGCATCACGAAAACTTCCTTTCTGTTTTCCTTTTAATACAGGTACAAAACTTTTTCCCTGCATATCTGCCGGGATCTTTACACCCGCCATATCTAAAAGAGTTTCGGCAAAATCAAGATTCATCACCATCTGGTTGCTTGTCGCTTTTTTATTAGTAACACCCGGCCATTTTATGATCAGTGGAGTACGGAATGATTCTTCATACATCCATCGTTTATCAAACCATCCATGCTCGCCTAAATAAAATCCCTGGTCGGAAGTATAAATGACGATGGTATTTTCTTCCAATCCGTTTTGCTTTAAATAATCCATCAGCCTGCCCACATTATCATCTACACTTTGCACGCAGCGGAGATAATCTTTCATATAGCGTTGATATTTCCAGATAGCAAGATCCTTTTCGCTCAGATGGGCTTTATTAAATTGTTCAATGATTGGGTTATAGGCATCATCCCATTTTTTTCGTTGTTCCGGTGTAAGGCGATTGAGCGGACCTTGCAATGACGGACCCGGTCCTGTTTTTTTCTCGAGAGCAGAATCCACCGGCACTTTCAGATCGTACCCAAAATGCATGTGTGTAGCAATTTCCATTTCCTGTTGATGTGCTGCACGGGTTCTTGTTTTATAATCATCAAAATAATTTGCAGGAACAGGGAATTGAGTGCTGTCAAAGAGATGATAATATTTTTCTTCTGGCATCCAGTTGCGGTGCGGCGCTTTCTGCTGGTAGACCATGAAAAAGGGTTTGTCCTTATCTCTTTTATCAAGCCAGTTGATGGCAAAATCAGTTGTGAGATTAGTTATATAGCCTTCTACTTTTTTGGAAACGCCATTCTCAATAAAATCAGGATTATAATATTGTCCCTGCCCGGGAACAATATTCCAGTAATCAAATCCCACAGGGTCAGAGATCAAATGCCATTTACCAATAACGGCTGTCTGGTAACCCACACCATGCAAAACAGTAGCAACAGTTTGCTGTTTGTTATCGAATGTGCTGTGATTGTCTATGAAGCCATTAATATGACTGTACTTTCCGGTAAGCATTACTGCACGACTGGGTCCACAGATGGAATTGGTAACAAATGCCCGGTTAAATAACATTCCTTTTTCAGCCAGCTTATCAATATGCGGAGTGTTATTCAATCCATAACCATAAGCGCTGATGGCCTGGTAGGCGTGATCATCACTCATGATATAAATAATATTGAGGCGACTTTTTTGTTGCTGCGCTTGTAAATTAAGTTGGCATGTCAAACAAGCCATCATCCCAATCCAAAAAATATTTTTTTTCATCATGATAATTTTTTCAATTTCTTATTCAATCAATAAACCTCAAAACAATTTTATTACAATTTCACTTCCATGATCACTGGCCTGTGATCACTGATCTGTTTTTCCGGCAGCACATCAAACCTTGTACATTTCCATGCGTGATTTTTGGATAAAAGAAAATAGTCGATCTTTTTGTCGGGTGTTCCGGATGGAAAGGTGAACAACATTTTATCCTTGTCCGGATAATTGGTAATGCCCAACAGAGGCACCATAGCTTTCTCTTCCGGTTTTGCATTCAAATCCCCTCCAATAATAAAGGGCATGCTTTCACCTGCATACTTTTCTGCCAGGAAATTGGTTTGCATCAGGCGATCTGTTTCATCCTGAAGATGGTCGAGATGGGTCGTAATGAATTTGAAACGCTTGCCTTCTTTTGTTATAAAAATTGCTTCAATGGCTGCTCGTGGTTCACGTTTTTTATCTGGTTGGATGGGCAGGGAAATGGTAGATATTTTTTCAATAGGAAGCCTGCTGAGCAAAGCTTCCCCATAACCACCTCCATCATAATTCATGGCTTTGCCAAAATAGTAATACATGCCTGTAAGTTTCCCCAACTCTGCTGCAATATCCAGTTTGTTTGAACGACCACAAACGCTGTCCACCTCCTGCAAGGCAACCACATCAGGGTTTTGCTTCAATATAAAATCAGCCAGGTCTTTTACATTTATCTGCCCTGCTTCATTTTCTGCGTGGCGAATATTATAGGTAAGCAGGCGTAAGGTTTGGGCATGGCCTGCATGAGCGATCGATCCGAACAACAACATCATCAATAGTTTTTGTTTCATAGCTGTATTTTATTCATTTTAATTATTCTTTATCTCGGCACTCTTGCAGCTGGTCTTATTTCACTGCCTGTTTGTTTGGTCAGATCATCTCCTAATTCTTTTCTGTATCGGTCAGCAATAGTCATTAGTTGTTGAACAATTTCCGGGTGATATTCTTTTACATCCAGTGTTTCTCCCGGGTCTGTTCTCAGGTCATACAAAGCAAGTCTTACACTATCGCTTGCATATTTACCCGGCCACCCATTATAACCAATAGCAGTTGCTTTTTTATAAGTTTGAGAAACACAGGGGAAGGTCAATTTCCATTGTCCTTTACGGATGCATTTCAGATTATTCCTGTCATAGTAATAAACCATTTCATCGCGGGGGTTAGCATTTTTTTCCTGTTTTAATAAGGAAATGATATTCACGCCGTCAATTTTCTTCACTGGCATTTTCGCTTTACATATTGTAACAAGTGTCGGAAGCAGGTCCAAACTTGCCGCCATATTATTACAAACAGAACCGGGTTTGATCTGTCCGGGCCAGCTAATGATGAATGGAACTCTTACGCCACCTTCCCATGCACTTCCTTTTCCTTCACGAAAACCGCCAGTGTTTCCTGCATGATCTCCGTAAGTGAGCCAGGGACCATTATCGCTGGTAAAAATTACAATTGTATTTTTTGTAAGGCCATTTGCTTCGAGTGTTTTCATGATCTCACCCACTGACCAATCGATCTCTTCCATTACATCACCAAATAACCCGGCGCCGCTTTTGTTTTTGAATTTACCTGAAACAGCTAACGGAACATGCGGCATGTTATGCGCCAGGTATAAAAAGAAAGGATTGTTTTTATTTTTCTTAATAAAACTCACTGCTCTTTCAGTGTACATCGTTGTAAGTTGCGCAGCATCCTCCAAAGTCGTGATCGATCTTGTTCTTTCATTTCCTTCGATCAATTTTAATACGGGCCATTTACCTCTTCCAGTTGTTGTATCAAGTGGCTTACCATCATAATTCACCGGCCAGTAATCATGCGAGAACGGAAGACCAAAATATTCATCGAAGCCATGGTTCAATGGCAGGTAAGGTAATTTTTGTCCCAAATGCCATTTGCCAACCATACCTGTTTTATATCCGTTTGCTTTTAATAACTCAGCAATAGTTTCTTCTTCAGGATTCAAAGCGATCTCCGCATTGGGACTCAATGCTCCATTAAGACCAATACGGTTGGGATAACAACCCGTTAAAAAAGATGAACGCGATGCACTGCAGACCGCCTGCGACACATAAAAATTTGTGAACCGCATTCCTTCATTTGCCAGCTTGTTGATGCTGGGAGTATGATATGGAAATCCACCATAACATTCAAGATCGCCATAACCCATATCATCCATTAAGATCAGGATGACGTTTGGAGTGTTTGCTTTTTCTTGCTGTTCCTCCGGTTGTTTGAAACCGGAAATACCAAATACTATAATTGAATAAATGAGAGATCGAAATGGTATAATATTTTTTTTCATGATCAGGTTCTTTTATTTCAAAAGAAAGCAAACATTAAAGGTATTGTTTTCAAAAGCCGGATGATCCGAATCGCCTTTAGAAGGTTCCTGTATTGAGGCCGCAGCATATAAGGCAAGTGGCTGTCCATTTTTATCAGTAACTACAAAAGGTCGTTCAAGGTGAGCTAATTCAATTTTCTTACCGTCTTTCATTTGTATTTCCCTGAGAGAGATCAAAGGGTGTGCAGCTGCCTGCCAATTCAACCCATCAACGGAAGTAATTAGTGCTAATGCACCAAATTGTGGAACTAGTTTTTTACTATTAGAATAATATTTGACCGCAGCATAAAACCGTTTTCTTTTTTTATCATACCACATACAAGGATCTTCACAAGCCATCTCTGCAGAAGTAAATACTTCACCAAGCATTTTGAAAGGACCATCTGGTTTATCACTTGTTGCCATCCAAAAAGTCATATTGCCCACATTTGGTTTGCGGGATTTATACATCATGTAGTATTTCCCATCAGGACCCTGTGTTATTGTAGGATTGGTAGCAACTTCAAATGTGTTGATATTATCAGGAACCATCAAAGGCGCAGAAGGCTTTTCATATTTACCATTCACCAGGTCAGCAATGCTTTTGGCTTTTATCACCCCGATCTTTTGTGTGCAATTATACTTCAGCCAGTGTTTCCAATCCTTACTCATTTTGGATTCATCTTTAAACTGAAGAGATGAATCAAATGAATTGCTGATATAATAGAGATAATAGTAGTCGCCGAATTTTCTTATTTGCGGGTTGTGCATGGTAAACCTGTCCCATCGATCCGGGTTTCCATCGCCTTTCAAAACTGTTGATACATGTTTATACGGGCCATTGAGTTTATCAGAAACCGCATAAGCAATTTCAGAATACTTGCACCATCCTTTGAACCCATTGAAAATATAATTCATGGAATCGTCATCTTCTTTTTTTCCCCCATGTGACCAGCGGGAATAAAACATATGATACTTTCCGTCTTCTCCTTTAATTACACTGCTGCACCAGGTATAATTTTCGGATGAAAAGAATATTCCCGACGAATCAACTTCTTTCATCAATTTCTGAAAATCTAAATCATCCTGCACTTGACTGTGCAAGGGTATATTAATCATTAAAAGAAATCCAAATGAAAGGAAAAGAGTTCTCATCCGTTTTAACCAAATAATTGTCTAGTTAAAATTAAAGGTCTGCTTACAAACACGATATTATAAAAAGAGACGGTAAAAAACCGTCCCTTTGTTTCGTCTTAGTCTACGGAAATAAATATCTTACCAACCGGAGTTTTGTTTCAATTTCTAAGCAAAACTATCATTATGTAATCCCCGCGTCGGAGAGATTGTACTATTACCGAAAACATAGGACAAAACCCAGCATTTAAATAAGGGGAAGGTCTGCAAACTTCCCCTTTGATTAAACAACTGCTTATGAAAAAAATTTGAGATCTCAAATTTCGCAAATGAGATCACCTTGTACAATAGAATTTCTTATGGAAATAATGGACTATTTTCTTATACAGTGAAATAGCGTAGTCCGATCACTATATTTAAATGCAATTATTTAAAGAGGCTTTATCCAGACAGCTTGTCCGCCAGAAGCGATCAATTTTGTATCCAGTACTGTAGAAGCATCCACCTTTATCCTTTTAATGGAAACTTTGGTGCGAACTTTTGAAGCAGGATCATCATAATAAATACTTGCTTCATATTTTTTTCCCGGCGTTAAAAAGTTCAATGGAATTTTCAAATCTCTTTTTTCAGTATTGGTAACTGTACCAACAAACCAGTCATCAGCTTTGCGGCGAGCAATGGTAACATGCTTTGCTATTTCACCATCAATCACTTTTGTATCATCCCAAACAGTAGATACGTTATCAAAGAATTCCAGTTCAGGTTCATCTTGTGAATCTTCAGGTTTGTCATACCAATACAAAAACTGCAATGGACTATAGAATACAACTGCTAATGCCAGTTGATGCCCCGAAGTTGTTTTCATCACTCTTGCATTTTGTGTTTCTGCGAGGCGTTGTTTTAATTCAAGGCGATGATAATAACAAATAGTATGATCTGCTGCGCCAGCTATAAAACGTGTGAAAGGAAGAATAGTACTATTTGTTGCATCGGGCATTTCTTCATTGCCACGTACCCCTTCCTGCGTTAATAAATTAGGATAGGTCCTGCTAAAACCTGTTGGCCTGTACTCATCATGAATATCTACCATCAAATTATACTTTGCGCATTTCTTTATTGCATCATGTAACCAGGTTGCCCATTTATGCGAACCTACTTCTACAAAACCAAACTTAATTCCACGAACACCCCATTTCTGAAACAAAGGAAGAATTTCATCCAACTGCTTATATAATGCCCGTTGATTTACATAAAGAAATACACCGATCCCCTTTTTATTTGCATATTTAATAACTTCCTGCAAATCCAGATCACTATTTGGGTTGCGGCGGGGATCTACATTTACTTTAGTTGCGTCAGAAGAAACAACATATTCATATCCATACCAGCCAGCATCAAAATGGATATATTGTAAATGACGCTTTACTGCAAAGTCAATTAATTCTTTTGAGCCTTTCATTGAAAGACTCATTTCACGTATTATTTTTCCCGGCTTGATCCATGAAGTGTTTTTGATCTCACATGGTGAATTCAGGTTTAACAGCAGATCATTATTTGCCAACAGGTCTCCTGCATGTTCCGCTACCATTACTACTCTCCACGGTGTTGCGAATGGCGTAAAGAAATCGACACGATCATAGATAGAACAACTAACTGTATTGGGTTTACTCGAATCAAGTGAAAATTTTGTACGGGAATAGTTTACCATCCCTGCTTCTGCAAGACAAGAAAATTTTCCATCAGGAAGTTGTAAGACTAAAGGTCTTTCACTTTCACCAGGCCAATTCTTCATTGGCAACAAACTGTAATGACCCTGTGCCCTGTTTGTAAACCATGCCATCGTTCCTTCGGGCATTGCAAAACTTGTCAATTCTTTCTGGATATTGATATCCCTTCCGCCTTTAGGATTCTCTGGAAAAAAATATCGAAATGCAATGCCTTCGTTATAAGCTCTTACTTGTATTTGCAGTTTTAAATTTTCATCGTTGTTGCGCTGTAACGTAATTATCATTCCCTTGTAATTATCACGAACCTGGCTTCTTTCGCCATACACTGGTTTCCAAACTGTGTCCTGTTTTGAAACAGAAACATCACTTAATACAGATCCACGTTCCCAACCATTTAATCCTAATGAAGAAGAAAGTATAACAGCTTTTTTATTATATGAGATAGAATAAACAGGAGCTCCTTCATTCGATAAGCTGAATGAAAATTCAAGCTTTCCATCGGGAGATAAAAGCTGTTGAGATGATTGTGCATTTACAAACTGTGAACAATACACAACACAAAAAAGAAATATAAAAATTCTATACACCGTAGATTTATTTAATTTGATAAAATTCCATGCACTTTCTTCTTTCGTTTAATAGTCCACTTTGTAGTCCTTCTTGAAAGGCAAACTGTTCCATGCTTTTTTAGAACTCCAGTCAACCGGAGGAGCAGTCCAGAAAGGATCACTGGCCGGTAAGCCCAGCGGTAAAAAACCAAGTGTAGCCAAATACAAGCTGCCGGTAGATGTGTAATAATCTGCTACAGAAGGCTGGCTTCCACAAAAACCCAACACTAACCAGCCTTTCTCATTAAAGTTATTACAGCTGGTAAACATTCTTTTCATCATCGCTGTCATAGCACATCGTGTCTGCGCAGGTGTTATCTGTTCTGGATACTTACCCAGTAAGGAACAATGCGCCAATACCTGGAATGACCCGGTGCGATAAGTAATAGAACGACCGAAGGGAGGGAAACTTCCATCAGCGCCAATAATACGTTCCTGGAATTCGGCATGGCGCAACATTCTTTTCAATACCAACTGGTAATCTGCTTCACTCACTTTATTAAATCTTAACATCACCGCATACAAGTCAACCAACATAGGTTGAATAACAAAACTGTTATAATAATCCATACTGAAGCGTGGACCATCACTATACCAGCCATCACCCGCATACCATTCGGGCATTTTTTTCAATGCAAAATCTATCCTTGCAGGATCAGCCTGTTCACCAACACTTATAAGAAATGCTTCGCTAATGGCTGCAAAGAGCAACCAGTTATTGTACGACCCGCTGCGGTTGCGCATACTTTTAAATTCTTCCACTACTCTTTTCTTCGTAACACTATCCAATGGCTCCCACAAAGCTTTTGGAGCCCGAAGAAATCCTTGTGCCATAAACGCTGCATCAACCAATGGTTGTTGTTCTGTTCTGAAATTAAGATAATCGGGATTAGAAGGATCTACTGCATTGCTGATCCCTTTCAACAACGCAAGTCGTAATTGTTTTCGTTGCCGGCCTTCGCTGCTTTCATCATCGGGCAATGCAAGCCAGGGAGCAATGCCTGCCATTGTACGTCCAACCGCTTCAAGATATGTTACCTGTTCTGCTTTTAAGGAATAACCAGGTGCTTTTTCTATTGGCATATTTTTTTTGAGAGTGCCAGCTGCGAGGTTCAAAACAACC
>Ga0193738_1000247_pt1 | contig 36949 bp, 27 predicted proteins | sample L2a1metaG_FD_144927 | JGI IMG/M metagenome (GOLD analysis project Ga0193738, IMG submission 144927) | Soil microbial communities from a riparian zone of the East river system, Colorado, United States - L2a1 | ecosystem: Environmental > Terrestrial > Soil > Riparian zone | place: USA: East River... | reverse complement strand
TCGGGAAAAAAGCAAAATCCCGTTACAAAATAACGGGACTTTGGCCTTTTATAAAAATATTAATCTATTTAAGCCTTGCCGCAAAACCTACTCCCAATTGTGACCGCATCTGGGTAGCAGCTTTATTATGGTTCTCCCCAAATAGTTTTACATCATCATCATAGATCAGGTCAAAGTTATAATTAACGATCAGCCAGTTATTCACTTTCATGTGCAATACGTTCGTCCAGAAAATATCGATGTTCTGCGGATCATCAATATAGTTAGAAAAGAAATCTGCACGGGTGGAGTAAGTTATATTCTTTGCAACCTCGCTTTTAAATTTAAATGACACCAAAGCACCAAGCTCGAAACGAACTTTTCTTTCAGGGTCAACATTGTAATGCCATGAAAGAGGAATTTCCTGTGAACCATCTGGCTTAACACCACCCTGGTAGTTGAAACTGTAAGGACGGTTTGTAAATAAAATTAATCGCGGCGCAACAGGTGAGACAAAAAGGCTGGCTTTCTTTGCACGAATATCAAAGCCGGGACCAAGAGTAAGATAACCGGGAGCCATCAAGCCAGAAATTCTTTTCTTTGGTGTTTCAGTATAATCAAACCCATCATGAAACTGTGTACGTGCATTGAACCATGCACCAAAACCCACCTTATTATCCTTTTTTGAAATCGTATGCCTGAACATGGAAACAAAGTCGATCTTGTCATCTGTTTTTCTAAAACCTGTTGAACTTGAATTTGTCAAGGCATAAGAAAGATCAATACTATTTTCCCAGATATTTTTTCTCCATTTACGGTTTGCCTGTAAATTCAAATAAGCGGCGGCTTGCAAAGTAAATTTTTCAGAACCTGCGGCCCAGTTACGGCTCCCACCCTGGCCAACATTGAAACTAAAATAACCTTCTGTGGTCCATCCTCGTTTGTTATTATTACCTGTCGTAGTGTTCTGTGCAAAAAGAGAAAAGGTGAGAATAAAAGTAAATAGTGTAAAGATGAGTTTTCTCATACCAGCTAGTTATAGTTATAAAATCTGGCCGTTGGGAGAACGGTGCTTTCAAAGATAATAGTTTAATTCAATTTTTATGCTGCAATTTTTACAATGTAATCGTAAGTCCAATACCTAAAATTTCTTTTAATTGTAGTCGTCCCAACACATCATCATCATAGATCAGATCGAAGCTGAGGTTAGTTGCAAATACTTTTGTAAACTTCATTGTAAGCAGGTTGGTCATAAACAAATCAACGTTTTGAGGATTTCTCAAATAATTGCTGAATAGATCGATCCTTCCTGTATAAGTAGCCCATTTTGTAAATGGGGCGTTGAATTTAGCTGAAAGGAATGCACCGGCTTCAAAATTTGCCTTACTCGCTGAATCAACTCCAAACTTTGACATGTTATAAAAATCTTGATCGACCTTTAGTATCCATCGTGCTGCAATTGGGGATATAAACAATGAAAATCTGTTTGTTGTTTTATAATCAAACCCAGGCGATAATATTATTTTTCCCGGAGTTAAAAAATTAGAAATCTTTCTATTGGGCTCTACAGAATAATCATAGCCAGGGAAAAGTTGAGAATTAAAGTTTGTAAGAAATCCAACATACCAATGCTGACTTAATTGGTAACCATATTTACTAGTTAGATCAATTCTATCATCAATTTTTCTAAAATTTTCGAAGCTGGTTGCATTTTGAAGACCAAAAGCAACGTCCAAATAATTGTCCCAGGTATGCCTGTCGTGCCTGTAATTAAGTGAAAAATTTAAAATGGTATTAATTCCCAAAACATTTTCTTCACCACCTGCCACCCAATTGCTTAAAGCTCCCTGGTTAAGATTCAATATAAACGTTCCGCTTTTTTTCCATCCGTTGCTATCAAGAGATTTAATGGCTTTTGTACTGGCAGTTTGTAGCTCTTTAACAGTGGGATCCTGCGAATAAGAATAGCTAAATGCTGCAATGCAAATAATTAAAAAGATGATCTTTTTCATTTTGATAAGGTATAAATTTTGAAACTTATTTTTTTAAGGCATCTCTTATTTCACGAAGTAAAATTATGTCTTCAGGAGTTGCCGGAGGGGCTGGTGCTGGTTCCTTTTTCTTTAAGCTATTCATTGCTTTAATGATCATAAAAAGTACAAGGGTAATTAAAATAAAGTCAATAACCGACTGCAAAAAAATACCAATCGGGAAAACAGTTTTCCCAATACTAAAACTCATATCAGTAACCCCGCCTTTTCCAATTATTAAACTGATAATGGGCATAATGATCGTACTTGTAAGGGCTGTGACAATTTTACCGAACGCACCACCAATAATAACGGCAACAGCAAGATCAACAATGTTGCCCTTCATAGCAAACTCCTTGAACTCTTTTAGCATTCCCATAAAAAAAGGTTTTTGTGAAAAAATGTATTTGTAATGTATGTAAAATCTGTTGAATAATTTTACACTATTTTTTCAGTTCTGGATATTTCATATCGAGACCTTTCAACAGTTCATATAAAGCTGATGAAATAATAAATTCTTTATACCAGTTCTGATCAGCCGGAACAATTGTCCATGGTATCTTGTCGCAATGTTCAAAGCAATCCTCATACACTTTTCTATAATCATCCGATAATTTTGCTTCTTCAAAATCCTTTTCATTATACTTCCACATTTTACCAGGGTCATTCATTCGTTCCATCAGTCGTTCCTGTTGCTCTTCTTTTGATATATGAAGATAAAATTTAAGAATATGTGTATTGTTGTGGTCCTGTAATAACTTTTCAAAATCATTGATGGCGTTCATTCTTTTCTTTGCTGTTTCATCATCGCACCATCCGTGTACTCGGGTTATAAGAATATCTTCATAGTGACTGCGATTAAAAATTTGTATCATCCCTTTTGCAGGAGCGGCGTTGTGTACCCGCCAAAGAAAATCATGCGATAATTCTTCATGTGTGGGTGCCTTAAAAGATTTTACAGTTACTCCCTGGGGATTTAAAACCCCAAAAACATCTCTTATTACACCATCCTTACCACTTGCATCCATTCCTTGTAATATGACAAGCACTGAATGTTTTCCTTCTGCAAATAACAGGTTTTGCAGATCATCTAATTTGTCCAGTATTTCATTAGTCTTCTTTTTTGTAATGTCCTTATCAAGATCCTTTGGCGCTCTTGTGCTTGTATCTTTCAATGAAATTTTTCCCATAACGATAATTTGAATGATACACAATATAAAAAAATTGCTTCGTTCTGAAGGTGATTGCTGACCTTTGCCCATCATTATGAAAAATGACCGGTTCGTAAGCTGGGGAATATTTATTTTATTATGTATTATCTGGGGTAGCTCTTTCATACTGATGAAAGCCAGTAAAGATGAACTGACCTGGACACAGATCGCCTCTCTTAGAATTTTTTCGGCCGGTGTGGTTATGCTTCCTTTTGCTTTTTTCTATTTTTCTAAGATCCCAAAAAAGAACATGCCGCTGGTTATTTTATCGGCCATCTGTGGCAACCTGTTACCAGCTTATCTTTTTGCCGGCGCTATTGCAAAAAATATTGATAGCAGCCTGGCAGGTATTCTAAACTCTTTAACACCAATTTTCGTTGTTGTTACCGGTGTTCTTTTTTTTAGATCAAAAATCGAAGGAAGAAAAATTATCGGTGTTATTATTGGTTTTGCAGGTTTAACATTGCTCACTCTTGCAGCTAAAAAGGGAATAAGCTTCGCCAATCTTGAATACACGCTTTGGATACTTGTTGCAACTATTTCTTATGGATTTAATATTAATATCGTTGGTCACTATCTTAAAGATATTAACCCCATTCATCTTGCAGTTGTATCTATCACTTTTATGATGATCCCATCGGGAATTGTTTTATGGCAACAAAATTTTTTACAGCTACCCTTTAGTGACGATGACACATTATTAGCTGTTATTAATTCAGTAATGCTCGGTGTTGCAGGCACTGCTATTGCTACGGCACTATTTTATGTATTGGTAAAAAAGGCAGGTGGGCTTTTTGCATCTCTTGTAACATATGGCATTCCGTTTATAGCCTTAGTGTGGGGGTTTATTTTCGGAGAGGAAATAACATTGTTACAGATCAGTTGTTTAGGAATTATTTTATTCGGAGTTTATCTTGCAAATATGCCCCGTAAACAAGAAATAGCGACTAGCTCTGAATTTGAAAGTAAGGGTTAAACCACCATTATTTCTTTTTCCTTTAAGGAAAGATGCTTGTCAACAGCGGCTATAAATTTATCAGTCAAGCCTTGTACGTTCGCTTCAGCATCTTTTGTGGCATCTTCACTCAGTCCGTTTTTCTGAAGTTTCTTGATATGCTCTATCGCATCTCGGCGAATATTCCTGATCGCCACTTTTGAATGTTCCCCTTCTCCATGACATTTTTTTACCAGGTCCTTCCTTCTTTCTTCTGTAAGTGGTGGCAAAAACAAACGGATGATATTGCCATCATTCTGCGGGTGAATACCAATATTAGCAGCAATGATTGCCTTTTCAATTGGTTGCAACATATTCTTCTCCCATGGCTGGATCGAAAGTGTGCGGGCATCCATTACGCTGATGTTTGATACCTGGTTCAACGGCATTGGAGATCCATAATAATCAACGGTAATTCCGTCTACCATTTGAGGATTTGCTTTTCCTGCCCGGATCTTTACTAATTCCACTTCGAGGTGGTCAATAGCTTTTTTCATCTGATCTTCAGCGTGGCTTTGAATGGACTTTATATCATCAGGATTCATAACGTTTATTTTGCGGAAAGCAAAACTAATAAAACAGCATCATTTGTAAAGCACAAATAATTCGTAAATAAGAAGATCAATTATTGATCTGCATCTTCTCATTGAAAGCCGCCAAAGATTCCTTTGTAATTTTCGGCATTGGTCTTTGCTCCTGGCGTTTCTTCTTATGTTCCATTTCACCTTTTTTATAAAAATACTGGAACACGAAAAACAAAGCCACTACATAAGCGAGCATCCCAAAAGAAACATAGAAATCCCAAAACAAAGGATTTTTTATTAGCATTAATGCTATGGGAAAAGAGAGAAGCGTAGTTGTTAAAAGTAAAAAGACAATATTTTTTTCTTTTAATCCAAGATATGCAAAATGGTGAGTGATATGGTCTTTACCACCAACAAAAGGTGATTGACCACGCAATAATCTTCTCACAGTTACAGTAGTAGTATCAATAATGGGAATGATAAAAAATAAGGCAGGAAGAACAAAGGGCTTCACTTGCAACAAACCCTGGTTACCTTCATTGAACTTCCATAAGAATATCATACTTGTTGATGCAAGAAAAACGCCGAGGAACTGGCTTCCCGTATCGCCCATAAATATTTTAGAAGGGCTCCAGTTAAATCTCAGAAAACCGACCAGGGCTCCTAATACGCCAATAAGAATTAACATGTAAAAGTCAAAAGCTGCATGGCCTATGATTGCCAAAACTCCAATCAAGCCTGCAATGATAAAAGCAGAGATCGAGGCGGTCACTCCGTCCATATTATCCAGCATGTTTATTGAATTCATCAAACCAATCACCCACACCAACGTTAAAAGAATATTGATAAACTCAAGATTTGAAACACTGATCTTTACATTGAAGCTTATAAGAATAATACCACAAGAAAGCTGAAGTATGAATTTGAGCAAGGGATTGGTGTTAAATGCATCATCATAAAGACCGGCCAGGAAACCGAGGCTTGTAGCTGCCACAATTCCGATAATTTGTTTATCAGGAACGATACCTCTTTCCTGTGAAATAAAACCATAGATACCCCATGATAAAAGGAAAATAATAAAGAACGAAATACCCCCGATAGATGGTTTTACAGAAGCCGTCCAACGAACCTGTTTAAAGGCAAGATTATTTCTTGAACCAAGATTAAAGGAAAATTTGAGGAGCAGGTAATTAATTGCAAGAGATAAGGCTGTTGCAATAAAAAAATATGATACCAGGAAGATACTCATAAGATGGTGTTAGGTTTACTGAAAGTGTTGTCTTAGGGTAATTCCGGATGTGGCTGCAAAAATAGTCTGATTATTCAATGTTTTCATTTTAAAGTCATCTTTTTGTTGGCAATCTTTGGGCCGGGTTCTCAACCTAATTACCAACTTATTTTAAATTAAAATGATGTTTTAGGGTTTGTATTAAAAAAGATTGCACTTTTGCCCCGATTTTTTTGGCCTGCAAAGGCAGTTGGAAGCATCAATTAAAAACAAGTTTAATAAGCTCTACTATTTTATTATGAATGATTTAAAAAATACAGCCACACAAATACGCAGAGATATATTAAGAATGGTTCATGGTGCTAATAGTGGGCACCCTGGTGGTTCATTGGGATGCGCAGATTTCTTTGCCGCTTTGTTTTTTAAAATAATGAAGCATAACAGCAATTTTACGATGGAGGCGAAGGGTGAGGACATTTTTCTACTTTCAAATGGACACATTTCGCCAGTTTATTATAGCACTCTTGCAAGAAGCGGTTATTTCGATAAAACTGAGCTAGCAACCTTTAGAAAAATTAATTCGCGGCTTCAAGGTCATCCCGCTACTCATGAACATTTACCTGGCATTCGTATCGCCTCCGGATCACTGGGTCAAGGCATGAGCGTAGCTATTGGTGCTGCTCTAACAAAAAAATTGAATAATGAGGATACGGTCGTTTATTCGTTACATGGAGATGGCGAATTGGATGAGGGCCAGGTTTGGGAAGCGATCATGTTTGCAGCACACCATAAAGTTGATAATCTCATTTCGACCATTGATTGGAATGGGCAGCAAATAGATGGACCAACAGATAAAGTAATGGGACTTGGAAATATCAAACAAAAGTTTGAAGTATTTGGATGGACAACACTTGAGATGAATGGGAATGATATGGACGAAGTCGTTTCAACTCTAGAAAAAGCAAAAGCCTTAGTTGGAAAAGGAAAGCCAATTGCTATTATGATGCATACAATAATGAGCAAAGGAGTTGATTTTATGGAAAACGATCATAACTGGCATGGCGTGGCTCCAAATGATGAGCAGCTTGCAAAAGCACTGGCGCAGTTACCTGAAACTTTGGGAGATTATTAATCAGAACCACGATTTATATAGGATTTTGAAGGATTAGGCGGAAATTATTGATGAATCAATTAAAAGTAATTTCCCTATTTTCCTCATAATCCTTTGTAATCTTGAAAATCACGGTTCTTTATTCCGCTCTCAGCGAAAACTCTTGCTTAGCTGCTTTTCTCGCAGGTATCCACGAAGCAAGTAATGCAATAAATAAAACTGTTACGGCTACTAATACAAAGTCAGGCCATTTCAGCTTTACCGGATAGTAGTCAATTAGAAACGATCCTCCTTGTAAAGGGATCAATTTATAAGTTACCTGCAGCCATGCAATGACCAGGGCCAGGATTATTCCTGCAATACCACCGAAAATTCCGATCAGTAACCCTTCACTTAAAAATATCCTTTGAATAAAATTATTGTTGCCACCAAGTGCATGAAGTATGCTGATGTCTTTTTGTTTTTCCAGAACAAGCATTGTAAGAGAACTGACGATAGTAAATGAAAAAACACACATGATAAGGACCAGCACGGCATACATAACCCATTTCTCTGTTGTCATTATTGAATATAATCCCTGGTTCTGCTCATATCTTGTTTGCACTAAATAATTTTTTCCCAGTTGTTGCTGCAAACTTTCTTTTACATCATCTGCATTGCTTTCTTTATTTATTGCTATTTCAACACTGGAATATTCATTCGGCTTAAGCCCAAGTAGTTTTTTTACAAATCCAATATTGGTGATAGCATAATTAAAATCAAATTCCTGCTGAATAACAAACACACCTGAAGTATTAACAGGATCGGCGCTTACATTCTGAAGTGGATCATTTGAAGTTGACGAATCTTTTTTAGGGAGATAAGCCATTAAAGGAAATAAATTTTTCTCTGCCTCTACGTGTAAAGCATCTTCTACTCCAACTCCGAGCACCATATAAGGTATTTCGTCATTTCCCAGATCAAAACTACCTCTCGGTACATTGCCCGGTACACCGGATACATTTTTAAAATTTTCATCAACGCCTTTTATAGTTACTGCCCGTTGAAAATTATATTCGGTGCTGTCACGGTTGATCCCCGAATTTTGAAGTAACCCTTTTTCTTCTGCAATCAACGAAAGATTAGTCACACCAGAAACACCACGAATTTGTTTTAATTGCTCCGATGTCAATGTGAGCACTTTGCCTTGAGCTGGAAATATTTTCATATCAGTATAAAAAGTGGTGTACAATGATTTTACCATTCCTTCAAACCCATTAAACACACTTAATATAAGGATCAGCGCAGTAGTGCCAAAGGTCATAGCCACAATACTGATCCATGCAATGATGTTAATGGCATTGGTAGACTTTTTTGCTTTGAAATAACGCCAGGCAAAGAGAAAATTCAAGGTTGAAAGTTGAATGTTAAAAGTTATTCTTTTTCCTTTGGACTGTCATCCGTAGGCTGTTGGTCTTTTATCTGCTTAAACAGTTCCTCCATCTTAAAAACGTGATCAAGCGTATCATCCTGGTAAAATTTTAATACAGGTATGTTACGCAACTGGTGCCGCACTTTTGCCGCCAGCTCTTTTTTTATATCATGATGACGATCTTCAATTTTTTTCAATGCCGCCTTTACATCTTTTACCTGGAAAAAGCTTAAATAAAACCTTGCTTCCAGAAGATCCGGAGTTATTTTAACTGATGAAATAGAAACCATGCCACCATCTATCATACTCAAACCGAGCTTTTGAAAAATTGTGTTGATTTCTTCATTTAACAAGCCAGCAATTTGCTTTTGTCTTTTACCTTCTTCCATACAACCTCCTTCTTTAGTTCGGGGTAAAATTAGCTACTTTTGCTGCTTCTTTTGGAGTAGTTATTATACAATGAAAAAATATTCACGGATTTTTAGATATCTCGGGCAGTATAAAGGACAAATTCTTCTTTATTTTCTTTTTATCATTCTTTCTGTTGTTTTCTCTATTGTTTCACTTGGGATGCTCGCCCCTTTCTTTGATCTTATCTTTAAACAAGATAACAGCTCAGCGCAAATACAGGGAGAGAATGCTCTTATTCAATCGTTGAAAGAATGGATGATCCATCAGAGAGATTCAACGGGAATGTTTAGCGGCGCCTTGGGAATTTTAGGATTAATTGTCGTTGTCATTATTGTTTCCATTTTGCTGAAAAATCTTTTTCTCTACCTCTCATTTTATATTCTTAATCCTCTGAAGAATAAAGTTGTTAATAGTCTGCGTTTGGAATTGTATAATAAGATCCTTCATTTACCCATTGGCTATTTTACGGAAAAAAGAAAAGGCGACCTGATCAGCCGTATAACCAATGATGTAAATGAAGTGGAAGGTTCTGTAGTAAGCACTTTGGAAGGTTGGGTAAGAGACCCTTTAACGATCATCATAAATTTTACAGTACTTTTTTATATTAGTCCCCAGCTTACTTTTTTTATCTTACTCTGTATACCGGTCATCGGCCTTGTATTGGGACGAATTACCCGTTCACTGAAAAAACAATCCAATGAAGTTGCGATCAAACACGGCGAATCTGTTTCAGCACTTGATGAAACATTGAGTGGCTTGCGGGTTATCAAAGCATTTAATATTGAAACATTATTGAAGAATCGCTTCTTTTCTGTCAACTCTGATTTATTGAATGCAAAAAATCATATCGGGTATCGAAGGGATCTTGCTTCACCTCTATCTGAATTTATGGGGGTGGTTATTTTTTGCGGTATACTATGGTTTGGGGGGCAGTTGGTATTAAAAAAAGAATTACTTGAACCATCTGTTTTCCTTGCTTATCTCGCCTTGTTTTACAATATTATCAACCCAGCCAAAACACTTTCCACTTCTTTCAGCAATATGCAAAAAGGCAGCGCTGCTATTGCAAGGATCGAAGAAGTATTGAAAACTCCTATAACCGTTGATGACAACGTCAATGGTATACAACTTCAGTCATTCAATGATAAAATTGAATTCAGGAATGTGCGGTTTGCGTATGAAGATGCAGTGATACTTGACAATATTGATCTAACAATTGAAAAAGGAAAAACAATTGCATTGGTTGGGTCATCCGGCGCCGGTAAGTCAACATTAGCTGATCTTGTTCCAAGATTTCATGATGTAACAAGCGGTGAAGTTTTGATCGATGGAATAAATATCAAAAATTATTCACTGCATTCAGTAAGAAGTTTAATGAGTATCGTAACACAGGAGCCGATCCTTTTTAATGATACAATTGCAAATAATATAAGTTTGGGAAAACCCGGTGCCACAGAAGATGAAATTATGCAAGCAGCTAAAGTAGCTAATGCTCATAATTTTATTACTCAAAAAGAAATTGGTTATGCAACTAATATTGGCGATCGTGGTAGTAAACTCAGTGGGGGCGAAAGGCAAAGATTGACTATCGCAAGAGCCGTTATTAAAAACCCTCCAATACTTATCCTAGATGAAGCCACCTCCTCACTCGACACGGAAAGTGAAAGATTAGTACAGGATGCAATTAATAATATGATGCAAAACAGGACAAGCATTGTAATTGCTCACCGGCTCAGCACTATCCGACATGCAGATGAGATCATTGTTTTACAAAAAGGAAAAATTGTAGAACGTGGCACACATGACCAATTGTTTTCACAAAATGGCTTTTATAAAAAGCTGGTGGAGATGCAGGAGGTGAGATAAGATCAATTCAACTAGCAGCAATAAATCGTGATTTTACGTTTACATTATTAAGAACACTTGGTATTTTGATAAAACAAGGGTCTGATATTTGCATTATCAAGTCAAATTATTTCCATCTGTCTTACAAGCCTGTCATACTTCTATTCCTGTTTCTACTATCTAAAGAAAAAGGTATTGCCGGAAATTTACTATCGGAAATAAATTCCACAAAAAAAGAAGCATTAGATTTTATTGATAAAATAGATCAGTCAAAAGAGAACAGTTTGTGGCCAAACATAAAGCCAAAATTGTTTTATGATAATCTCAAGCTGAATTTGGAAAAGCCAGAGAGCTTTTATCCAGGTCGAAGTACTAATTTTTGTGCATACGGGGCACTCTCCTATTTAGTAATGGAAAAGGATCCGCTTGGTTATGTAAAATTCATGAATGAATTATACGATAAGGGCGAAGCAGATTTTAATAATAATCATTTCAAACCTTCGAATGCAGTAATGAAAGCTGCAGGCACTTTAAAATTTACAGGAGTGCTTGATATACGACATGCAGAACAAATGTGGTTTCTTGTATTGGCTGATAAATACAAGGGGTATCTTAATTTCTTTAATAAAAAATTCAATGAAGGTGATGAAAATTCTTTTTGGGCCGCAACCAACCTCGCTAAGTTCGATCGCATGGTTAATAAAATGTGTGGCGTTCATGTAAAAGCTGTTGGCAGCGACCTGATCAAACCCTGGGTGAAGGATGTTTATAGCTACCTGTCAAAAAGGATCGACAGTAATATTGTTAGTCTTTATATCAACAACAGAATTATTCATAAAAAGAATCATGATAAAATAAAATTCTCCATACCTACACATTTTATAATTCTCCGGCAAATAAGAAAAGATGGCAACATGATCACACTCCGTTACTGGGATTATGGAGGAGAAACGGAAATGCAGATCACCAGTCGCACTCTCAAAAAAATAATTTTTGGAATTATAACCATTGATAAATGATCCGCCACTTATTTATTATTTTGATCGCCTATTCATTGCTGTCTGCTTCATGCAGCACTAAGATCATTTCAACCAATATTTACCAGGAACAGAAAGAAAATCTTGACAATATTGAACGCCGCTATGAAAAATTAAATCCTAAAAACCATTTTAGTCTTGCCTTCACCGATACAAAATTTAGCATCGTTGCTCTTGAGATGATCACGGATACCCTGACAAGGATCTATGAGTTTAATGTAACTGAGAAAAGACTGGCTGACACATTAATCAAATTTAATTACGATACTGCCGGCATATATTATTTGATAAGAAAAATGAGAGAATCAAAAGTTACATGGATCAATAGCTTTGATTATTATGTAAATGACCAGCCGCAGCAACTGATAATTCTAAGCATTAAACCTGTGACCGTTCGTTATATTTTTTCTCCGCCAAAATATGTTGCATTGGCCTATTTCAGAACTGCTCAATCATTTGATGAAAAAGGAAGATTATTAGATAGCAGGCGTACAAAAGAAGTTCGAAAAATAAAAGGACAGGTGTTTTATAAGATCACTGATCGCATTTGTTATACAATAACAGATAAGTATCGCTGAACGATTTTATCAATATTTACTTCAACACCTCTCTCGAAATAACGATCTTCTGTATCTCACTAGTCCCTTCGCCTATAGTGCAGAGTTTGGAATCACGATAATATTTTTCTACAGGAAAATCTTTGGTATAACCATAACCACCGAATATCTGGACGGCATCATTTGCTACTTTCACTGCCACTTCACTTGCATAATATTTTGCCATCGCTGATTCCTTTGTCATTGGTTGCCCACGATCTTTCAGATCACATGCATGCAATATCAACAATTCTGATGCGGCAATTTCAGTTGCCATGTCTGCAAGTTTAAAAGATACTCCCTGGAAATTCGAGATCGGCTGATCAAATTGATATCGTTCCTGTGAATATTTCAATGCAGCGTCATAGGCACCTTTTGCAATACCCAATGCAAGGGATGCAATAGAAATTCTGCCACCATCTAATACTTTTAATGATTGTTTAAACCCATCTCCTACTTCACCTAAGCGATTTGCGTCCGGTATCTTGCAATTGTCAAAGATCATCTCTGCGGTTTCACTTGCACGCATTCCTAGTTTGTTTTCTTTTTTACCGCCGCTAAAACCGGGAGTGCCTTTTTCAACAATAAATGCGGTTGCATTATTTTTTGATCTTGGCTCACCTGTTCTGCAGATCACTACAGCTATATCACAGCTCTTGCCATGAGTGATCCAATTTTTTGTTCCGTTGATCACCCAATCATTTCCTTCTTTCGCCGCGGCGCATTTCATATTGCCCGCATCACTGCCGGTACCGGGTTCAGTCAATCCCCATGCCCCTATCCATTCCGCCGTAGCAAGTTTTGGTAAATACTTTTTCTTCTGCTCCTCGTTTCCAAAACTTAAAATATGACCTGTACAAAGTGAATTATGCGCAGCAAGGCTTAAACCAATAGAGCCACAAACTTTAGATATTTCTTCAATGATGATTTTATATTCAAAATAACTTAAGCCTGCCCCGCCATATTTCTCAGGCACTAATACTCCCATCATCCCCAACTTTCCCATTTCTTTAAAACATTGGACAGGAAATTCCTGTGATTCATCCCATTCCATTACATGTGGCTTGATAAATTGCTGTGCAAAATCCCTCGCTGTTTGTGCGGCGTGTTGTGTTATTTCGCTTATCTGGAAATCCATTATTACTCCTTTCTTTTATAAAAGACCTGTTCAAATAATTTGCGCTGCAAGGTAGGTAGAATTTTTTATAAACTAACATCTGTTAGCTTTTATTATGCACATTCAGTATATGACGGACAAAGCAAGTAATAAAGAAGCCCGCCGGTGGAAACTGGTGGGCTCTCTTAATCAAAAACATTACCATTAAACCTTATCCTATGAAAATTTTCATGAATTTAATGGATAAAAAATCAAATTGAAAACTTAGTTGTAAACACTTGATGCCACTTCATGAAAACTCTAACGTAAGTCCATCGTATGCAAGATGAATGCCATCTGGTAATTCGGCTTCAATTTCTTCATGTCGTCCAAGCTGATGAGAAATATGCGTGAAATATGCTTTTGGAATTTTTAATTCCTGTACCACATCAATTGCTTCAGCCAATGTAAAATGTGAAATATGATGTTGCTTGCGCAGTGCATTTAGCACCAGGACCTCGCTTCCTTTAATTTTTTCTTTTTCACTTTCATCGATGCGATTAGCATCTGTTATGTATGTAAATTTTCCAAAACGAAACCCAAACACCTGCATTTTTAGATGCCAGACCATGATGGGTTGAACAGGAATGTCACCGATCATAAATGGTTCGTTGGTGATCGTATTTAAATTTACCACAGGAACACCGGGATATTTTTCTTCAGTAAAAACATAAGGAAATTCTCTTTTGATCGACTCTTCAGTTAATGCGTTAGAATAAATTTCCATCACTGGCTTATAGAAAAAATTAAAAGCCCTTACATCATCAAGCCCGGCTATATGATCCTTATGTGGATGAGTAAAAAGAACGGCTTCCAGTTTTTTTACTTTCTGCCGCAACATTTGGTAACGAAAATCCGGTGTTGTATCAATTACAATAGTTGTTGTGGGTGATTGCACCATTATACTTGGCCGAAGTCGCGTATCTTTTTCATCGAGGGATGTGCATACCTCGCAGTCGCATGCTACCATAGGGACACCTGCACTGGTACCGGAACCAAGAAAAGTTATTTTAAGTGGAGGACAAGTCACAAGTAAAAATAAGAAATGAGGAACGAAAAATGAGGAATAAGACAAGTATGAGTGTGCCGATTATCTTGTCATTTCTTATTACTTGTTTTCTATTTCACATTCCCTTCTGCTACTTTCAAAATTACTTCTTTGTGGAGTTTTTTAGATTCCTCAGATAATAGCTCAGTATTGATCTCAAGTTGTGGTATCAGGTCAAGCATCGTATTGATGCGACCTTCGAGTTGGAGAAATTTATTCAGCACCACTACTTTTCTTTCCTCAAGTATGCAGTAGCCGCTTTGGAAAGTTCCTCTTTCATAACGAAGCACATAGCCGGCTTCTTCAACAACAGTTTCTAATTTATCAAGGGTTGTCTGAGTATATTTCATTGTGTCAAAAACTATTTTTAAAATATGATCACTCCTTGCCCATTGAAAACAAAAGATGAACGGAGCGTCGCAACGAAAGTACAATCAGGGAGCCAAAGCTGGTTACACAATTATCAACATAATGTCAGGAAATTTCAACTCTAAGTTCCACTTTAAGGGACAGGCGGTTCTATTTACTCTGCATCTTTATCACCGGCACGATCATTTCTTCCATACTCACTCCGCCATGTTGAAAAGTATTCCTGTAATAATTCACATAGTAATTATAGTTATTGGGATAACATAAGAACCCATCTTCTTTTGCAAAAATAAACGATGAATTTACTGTTGGCACCGGCAATCCTGCTTCTCTCGGGTCGCGGAATGCAAGCACTTCTTTTGGTTCATAATTCAGATTGCGGCCATGTTTATAGCGAAGGTTAGTAGTTGTTTGTTTATCTCCCACCACTTTGTAAGCAGTTTTCACTTTCACACTTCCGTGATCTGTGGCTAAAACGATTTTAATGTTCTTATCAGCTACTTTTTTTAATGCCTGGTGAAGCGGTGAATGCTCAAACCAACTACGGGTAATGCTACGATAACTCATTTCATCACTGGCAAGTTCTTTCAGTACTTCCATTTCAGTTCTTGCATGGCTAAGCATATCAACAAAATTATACACGATCACGTTCAGGTCATTACCTAGCAGGTTATGAATATTATTTTGCAGATCAAGCCCTGCCTGGTTATTCACCACTTTAGTATAAGAAACTTTTAGATCCCCTTTGCCCAACCTTTTTAATTGTGCCCTGAAAAATTCTTCTTCATGTAAGTTTTTTCCGCCTTGCTCATCATCATTTTTCCATTGAACCTGAAATTGTTTTTCAATATCAACAGGTAACATGCCTGCAAAAATTGCATTACGGCAGTATTGGGTAGCAGTTGGAAGAATACTGTAAAAACTATCTTCTTCAAGGATACGAAAGCTCTCCGCAAACATTGGCTGGATCGCTTTCCATTGATCAAAACGAAGGTTATCAACTAAAATAAAAAACAATGGAACTCCTTTTTCCAAATGAGGCAGCACTTTAAACTGCATCAAAGTATGCGACATCACCGGGCCATCACCACTTTTGGGTTTCACCCATGATGAATAGTGGCGTGAAATGAATTTAAAGAACTCGGTATTCGCTTCACTCTTCTGGCTCTGTAGCACTTCCTGCATCTCTGGACTATCACTTTTTTCCATTTCCAATTCCCAATACACAAGTTTTTTATAGATCTCCATCCATTCGTTGTAATCGGGACTGCTGTTCAGCGCCATAAAAAGATTGCGAAACTGTTGCTGGTAAGCCGTCGTCGTTTTTTCAGCCACTAATCTTTTGTTATCAAGAATTTTTTTCAAACTCAGCAACACCTGGTTAGGGTTCACCGGCTTTATCAAATAATCGCTGATCTGCGAACCGATGGCATCATTCATCAGGTTCTCTGTTTCATTTTTTGTTATCAGTACGATCGGTATTTGCTGACTCACCTCTTTGATCTTTGCAAGTGTCTCCAGCCCTGTAATACCGGGCATGGTTTCATCAATCAATACAACATCAACGGGATTTTCTTTTACATAATCGATCGCATCAAATCCATTTGTCAGCGTTTGTACCTCGTAGCCTTTACTTTCTAAAAACAGTTTTTGTGATTGCAGACTTTCTATTTCATCATCAACCCAGAGAATTTTTGCTAATGCCATTCTGTTCTTTTGTGTTTATGGTCGTGGTTTATAATTATTGTGTACCCAACTTTCGTGCTACTATTTAGCTTTTGTTGCGTCGCACTCTTATACTTCTGGTAATTCTATTCACCCGTTCTAAAACGGGAAGAGTTCAAATTTAGTTTAATAACTTCAGCTATTGTAGTTTTGCGGCCTTGCCTTAACAAAAAAGCAACATGTCCAACACCAGAAAGATAATCAACGATCCCGTTTATGGTTTTATTACTATCGACCATCCCTTGATATTGGATATTATTGCTCATCCCTACTATCAACGTCTTCGTCGCATTTACCAAATGGCATTTGCCCATCTTGTTTATCCGGGTGCTGTTCATTCCCGTCTTCATCATTCACTAGGCGCCTATCACCTTATGTGTAATGCGTTAAATGAGCTAAAGAACAAAGGCATTGAAATTACTCCTGAAGAAGAGCTCGGCGCAAAGGTTGCTATTTTATTACACGATATTGGGCACGGGCCGTATTCACATACTCTCGAAAAAGAATTGATCAATGATGTCCATCATGAAGCAATTTCGCTGCTCATCATGAAAGTCCTCAATAAAGAGTTCAATGGACAATTACAAACAGCCATTGAAATTTTTACTAATAGCTATCCAAAAAAATTCTTGTACCAATTGATCGCGGGACAAGTAGATGTTGACCGAATGGATTACCTGACCCGTGACAGTTTTTTTACCGGGGTATCAGAAGGTGTGATCGGCTATGACCGTATTATAAAAATGCTTACTGTTCATAACGGCCAGTTAATGGTAGAAGAAAAAGCCATTTACTCTATTGAAAAATTTTTGGTCTCACGCCGGCTTATGTATTGGCAGGTGTACTTACATAAAACTGTGCTCAGCGCGGAAATGATGCTGGTGAAAATTATTCAAAGGGCAAAAGAATTAATTGCAAAAGGAACAAAAACAGAAGCAGCAACATCAGCATTAAATTATTTTTTACAAAACCCTTCCACAGATCATAAAACGCAAGAACATCTTGATACATTCTGCAGGCTTGATGATTTTGATATCATGTCAACTGTAAAGAACTGGATGGATCATCCGGATAAAATTCTATCGACACTTTGCAGTGGATTAGTTGACCGAAAACTCTATAAAGTCAAATTGCAAGCTGACCCTTTTGACAATTCACTTGTTAACGAAAAGAAAAAAGAGTTGATGCAAAGGTTCGTCATCAGCAATGAAGAAGTCGATTATTTTGTTTTTACCGGAGAAGCAATAAATACAACTTATAACCCGGAAGACGAGAGAATAAATATTTTATTCAAAGATGGAAGCGTAAAAGATATTTCGAAAGTTGACAATGCTTTGATCCATCAGCATCTCGCCAGCCCGGTTAAAAAACAGTACATTTGTTACCTTCGGGTTTGACGTTTGAAGTTCGAGGTTCGATGTAAGGATCAGGCAAAAACTTCAAACCCCAAACCTCAAACTTCGAACAATATGACTTTTTCGGCACTACAGATCGCAGCGCTTATCAATGGCAAAACAGAAGGCAATGCAAATATTTCTGTCAATTCTTTTGGAAAAATTGAAGAGGCAGAAAATGGCCAGCTTGCTTTTTTAGCTAATCCTAAATACGAAGAATACTTATACATCACTAAGGCATCAATTATTATTATCAATGAAGCATTAGAATTAAAGCAACCTGTTACGGCGACGTTGATCCGTGTACCAGATGCATATACCGCTTTTGCAAAATTGTTAAGCACTTACCAGCAAATGATGCAGCAACAATTGACTGGCGTACAAGAACCGGTATATATTTCTGCTTCTGCTTCTTATGGCCAAAATGTTTTTATCGGTGCGTTTGCTTATCTCGGCGATAATGTAAAGGTTGGGAATAATACAAAAATTTATCCCAATGTTTATCTTGGCAATAATGTAAAAGTTGGAGATAATTCTATCATTCATCCCGGTGTAAAAATTTATCATGACTGTTTGATCGGGAGCAATGTTGTTATTCATGCAGGGACTGTAATAGGAAGTGATGGTTTTGGTTTTGCACCGCAAGCGGATGGCAGTTTTAAAAAAGTACCACAGATCGGTAATGTAATAATTGAAGATAATGTTGAGATCGGCGCTAATGCAACTATCGACAGGGCAACGATCGGTTCTACGATAATAAGATCGGGTGCCAAGCTTGATAACCTGATACAGATCGCACATAATGTAGAAATAGGAAACAGTACAGTTGTTGCAGCTCAAAGTGGCATTAGCGGAAGTACAAAAGTTGGCAAAGGTGTAATGATCGGAGGACAGGTTGGAATTGTTGGACACATTAACATTGGAGACGGCGCAAAGATCAATGCCCAAAGCGGTGTAAGTAAATCTGTCGAAGCTGGCAAAGCAGTTACAGGTTCGCCTGCTCATGATTATACCTCTGCATTGCGTAGCCAGGCAATTAGCCGAAAGCTTCCTGAATTGGAAAAAAGAATTAAGGAGCTGGAAGCAATAGTAAAACAACTAATAAGTGAAAGAGTATCCTGATTTATTATGGCTGAATAGTATTACAAAACGTACAAGAGTGCGACGCAACAAATGTTGATAAGAATTCAAAATGCTGGTTACATAAATATCCATTTTCCCTCTCAAACTGTATCTTTGTCCGCATGATTTCACCCATAGAAAATAAAAAATATCTTGCTGAAAACATGGCTGTGCCTTTCAACCCTGATAAGCAACATACTATAAACTCCGAAGCAAGTATTTCAGGTACTGGTTTGCATACCGGTGTCCTTGTTGACCTTACTTTGAAGCCTGCTACACCCGGTTTTGGCATCCAGTTTCAGCGTATCGACCTTCCAGGTAAACCAATCATAAAAGCAGATTGTGACCTGGTAACTGATACCAGCCGCGGAACAACTCTTGAATTTAATGGCGCCAAAGTAAGTACGGTGGAACATGTATTGGCTGCATTAGTGGGAATGGGTATTGATAATTGCTTAGTAGAAGTGAACGGACCAGAGATGCCAATAATGGATGGAAGCAGTGAGCCTTTTGTTGACATGATTGAAAAGGCAGGTATTAACGAACAGGATGCATCAAAGACATGGTATTGCATTGATGAAAATATTTACCTGCAGGATGAAAATAAAAGAGTGGACATGGTAGCAATGCCTGCACCTGAATATTCCGTTACCACATTGATCGATTTTAATTCCCCGGTTCTTGGAACGCAGCATGCAGGTTTAAAAAATATGTCGGACTTCAAAACCGAGATCGCTCCTTGTCGCACTTTTTGTTTTTTGCATGAATTGGAAATGTTGTTGGATAATAATCTTATCAAAGGCGGTGATGTAAACAATGCAATTGTTGTGGTTGATAAACCGGTTGGTGCAATTGAACTGGAAAGACTAAGGAAAGTTTTTAAGAAAGATAAAATAGAAGTAAAAAGCGAAGGTTATCTTAATAATCTTGAATTACGTTTTCCAAACGAACCTGCTCGTCATAAATTATTAGATGTTGTTGGAGATCTTGCATTGGTTGGATATCCCATCAAAGCAAAGATCATTGCAAACAGGCCCGGACATAGCAGCAATGTTGAATTTGCAAAAAAGATCAAACAATACATAAAGAAAACAAAGCATACTCGTGGTGTTCCGGTTTATGATCCTACAAGGCCACCGGTTTTTGATCTTGTTTACATTGAAAAAAAACTACCTCACCGTTATCCTTTTTTATTATTGGATAAGATCATTGAATTAAGCGATACGCATATTGTTGGAATAAAAAATATAACCTTCAATGAATGGTTTTTCCAGGGACATTTTCCCGGGAATCCGATCATGCCCGGTGTATTACAAGTGGAAGCACTTGCTCAATGTGGCGGCATATTAGCTATGAACATGAGTCCTGAAGGATTATATGATACTTATTTTCTGAAGATCGATAATTGCAAATTCAAGCAAATGGTAAAGCCTGGCGATACCATGCTTTTAAAAATGGAGCTGTCTACACCCATTCGCCGTGGCATATGTGAAATGAAAGGAACTGTATATGTTGGCAATAAAATTTGCACCGAAGCTGACCTGGTTGCACAGATAGTAAAACGCAATGTTTGATGCCAAAAAAAATGATTTTACAAGGCTGAAAAAGACAATTTTTCAGCCTTATTTTTTATCCACCCAAGTGCTAAAAAATACTCAAAAATTAGGCTTTTAAATGCCCCTTTAGAGGGCTTAATTCCGTACATTCGCAAGCATTTCATTTATCCAATTTTTAAGCGAGGATTCACCAATTATGAGCGAAGAAATTAAAGCAAAAGCTATCCCTGTAAATAATGGTTATGATGCTGATAGCATCCAGGTTTTGGAAGGATTGGAAGCAGTTCGTAAACGACCTGCGATGTATATCGGCGATATCAGTGAAAAAGGTTTACATCATCTTGTTTATGAAGTTGTCGATAATTCTATTGACGAAGCCTTAGCGGGTTATTGTAAAAATATTGTCGTTACTATTCATGAAGATAATTCTGTATCAGTAGAAGATGATGGTCGTGGTATTCCAACCGAGATGCACACGAAGGAAAAAAGAAGTGCATTAGAAGTTGTTATGACCGTGCTGCATGCTGGTGGTAAGTTTGATAAAAATTCTTACAAAGTTTCCGGTGGTTTGCATGGTGTTGGTGTAAGTTGCGTAAATGCATTGAGTAAAAATTTACATGTAGAAGTTTTTCGTGAAGGAAAAAAGTTTGAGCAAGATTATAAAATAGGGGTACCTCAGTATCCCGTTCGTGAAATTGGCACAACTGATAAAACAGGAACAACAGTTCGCTTCTGGCCCGATGACAGCATCTTTCTTGTTACTGTTTATAAAAAAGATATTTTGGAGGCCCGTCTTCGTGAGCTATCTTTTTTAAATAAGGGAGTACGGATCATATTGAATGATCTTCGTGAAAAGGAAGATGAAAATGGTACTACTTATACCAAAACATTTTATAGTGAAGGTGGTATTGTTGAGTTTGTAGAAATGCTGGATAGCAATGCGGGAAGAAGTCCGCTACTTCCAAAAGTAATCTTTGTGGAAGGTCGTGATGAAGCAACCAATGTTGCGGTTGAAGTGGCGATGATCTATAATGACTCTTATAGTGAACATATTTATTCTTATGTAAATAACATTAATACTATTGAAGGTGGTACCCATGTATCTGGTTTTCGCCGTGCACTAACAAGAGTATTTAAAAGCTATGGAGATAAACAGGGCCTCTTTGAAAAAGCTAAAGTTGAAATTGAAGGTGATGATTTTCGTGAAGGACTAAGTTCGATCATATCAGTAAAAGTTCCGGAGCCACAATTCGAGGGACAAACTAAAACAAAACTTGGTAATAGCGATGTGATGGGTGTTGTTGATTCAACTGTTTCAAAAGTACTTGAAGCTTACCTTGAAGAGAATCCTAGAGAAGCAAAGAATATTATCAATAAAGTAATTCTTGCAGCGCAGGCTAGAGCGGCAGCAAAGAAAGCAAGAGAACTTGTTCAAAGAAAATCAGTATTAAGCGGTGGCGGGTTACCGGGAAAATTGGCTGACTGTTCTGAAAGAGATCCCGCAAAATGTGAACTTTTTCTTGTTGAGGGTGATAGCGCCGGTGGCACAGCCAAACAAGGTCGTGACAGGAGTTTCCAGGCCATTCTTCCATTGCGCGGAAAAATATTGAATGTAGAAAAGGCTATGGAGCATAAGATCTACGAAAATGAGGAGATCAGGAATATGTACACTGCATTGGGTGTAACGGTTGGAACTCCGGATGATCCAAAAGCTTTAAATCTTGTAAAGCTCCGTTATCATAAACTTATCATCATGACCGATGCCGATGTGGACGGAAGCCATATTGCCACATTGATCCTGACCTTTATTTACCGGTACATGACTGAGCTTGTAGAACAGGGTCACGTTTATATTGCCCAGCCTCCTCTTTATTTGGTAAAAAAGGCTAAAGAACAAGCCTACGCTTATAATGAAGAGCAGCGAAAGGCACTGATCGAAAAAATTGGTGGTGGAAAGGATGATAGTGTAAATGTTCAGCGATACAAAGGATTAGGTGAAATGAACGCAACACAACTTTGGGATACGACAATGAACCCTGAAACCAGAACTTTGAAACAAGTGACGATTGAAAGTGCTGCTGAGGCAGACCGGGTTTTCAGTATGTTGATGGGCGATGAAGTGGGTCCAAGAAGGGAATTCATTGAAAGTCATGCACGGTATGCAAAAATTGATGTGTAACTTAAGTCGTTAAAAATAAGTTGATTAGCCCCTAAATTTTGGGGCTTTTTTTTTTCTTTTCCTGAAATTATAAAGGCAAAAGCCGTAAAAGTCCTAATTTCAGGCATTCCTAATCAAAAAACCTATTTACCATGAGCGATGTACAACTTACAGCCTACAATGTAAAAACCAAAGAGAAAGGAGTTCCAGTTATGGATGCCGTGATCACTAAAACTGCCAAAGGCGCCTATATGGTGCAGGGACACGATGGCAAGGGAAATAAGCTGACAACTTTGGTAAACGAAGAAAAGGCAATGGCAGCTATTAAAGCTGGTATTGCAAAACAAGGATGGTAATTTAGTAGCAACAAAATAGAAAAGGGGCTTTTTTAGCCCCTTTCTTTTTAGTTACTGTTTTATCAATTTTATACTGAATTTTTTTTCACCAGCTTCAGCGGAAAGAAGATAAATACCGGGAGCAAATTTTGAAGGCTTAAGATCAACTTCTGCTTTTTGCACAAATCCATTTCCCATAAGGCTCATTTGTTTTACAAGTTTGCCGTTTACATCATAAACTTTAAGGTTTACTATTTCACTTTGGTTCAACTGGTAAATAAAATTGTAAATGCCATTAGAAGGATTTGGATAAACCTGCCATTGAATGTCATCATTGAAAACAACAGGTCGTATTGGCGAATAAACAAATGTATTATCTCTGTCAACGATCCTTAAGCGATAATATCGTACGCCGTTTTTAACAGGTTCATTATCCGTGAAGCTGTAGGTTCTTTCGGCATTTGAATTTCCGCGACTAGCTACTTCTCCAATTTTTACAAAGCGACGATTTTGATAATCAATATTTCCTTTCGCTACTTCTACTTCAAAATGACTGATGTTTTGTTCTGATACAGTTTTCCATTCTGCGATCACATCACTATTATCTTTCTTTTTTGCTGTAAAGCTTACCAATTCTACAGGCAAAGGCGTCTGACGATCCGGACCGCCATTATTTAACCAGAATTCAGAAAAGTCTTTTGTTTTAAATTCTACATAATAACCTTTATCAAAAGGGATTTTATAATTCCAATCAGCACTTAGAAAATTAAACACTCCCTGTATATCATCCCCAAGATTTCCATTTTCGAAATTATCGTCAGGATCAGAATATTTTGTAACACCTAATTCAGTTACCATGGCAGGCTTTGTACAGCTTGCACAACCTGTGGCGTTTAATAAATTTTCAGTTTCTGAATCAAGAAAATAAAACCGAACAGTAACTGAATCAGTTAAAGTCGTAGTTGTTGGTTTTATAGTTATGTTCCTGTCATGATAATATTGTTTACCATCATTACGTACGCCACTCGTATTGATATATGCCTGCACAGCAGTGTTTCCAAGATTTTGATTATTGGGTTGAACAGATGCAACAAGCTTACCTCCTGAAATAAAATCTATCCATGCAGCACCCCCTGGAATATTTTGAGAAACTGGTGATCCCATAGTAACTCCATCATACACTCCCATTGTGTTGTCGTATACATGTACATCATCAATAGCGATTCCTTCTAAATTTACAAATGCATCAGACACAACAACAACCCTGAATCGTATGGTTGGAATACCGGTTGGTAATGGCGTTGTTGCAACATGCCATCTTGTATAATCCTGTACACTCCATAATTTATTACCACTATAATTTCGGTTATACCAGTTAGTGCCGGTACCGACATCTCCAAGACGAGTCCATGTGATTCCATCTCCTGAATATTCAATATAAGCGCCATCACAGAAAGTACTGCCGCAATCTTCGAGATCAAGAGCAATATTTAAACTCAAAGTAGGATTTGTCATTCCAGCAATATTGTAGCAAGGTGAATAGAGATAAGATGTCTCATTGCTTTTATAATTACCTATAAGATTTGTCTTCCACGCTTTGGTTCCACTGGCTGCTTTATTTATTTTGTTAGCAGCAGGAACTCCGTACTCCCAGGAATTAATAAGACCTGAACTGTGCCAATAGCCATTATTCGTTTCAAAGCTTTCTATGTGAGGAAATGTGGTGATCAATGGCGCATTAAAAAGATTTAATATCAAAGTATCATTATCTTTAAAATTATCTGTTCCGTATAGTACATTGATCAGGATAGTATGATCTCCCAAAGCTGATAGATCTGCCTTCGCTGTAAATGTATATTGCATACTTTCATCTGGGCCAAGTGGAATAGTAATAGTTTCGATGACAGGTGTGCCGCCGTCAACAATCATTTTTACCGGAATATTGCTGATTGAATTTGGAGAAGCGTTTCTGATAGTAACTGTTACAGTTTCTACATTCGTAAAGCTACACTTATTAGTTAATGGCTCATCGATTGTCTTAAGTTGAATATCATCAATAGCTTCATAAATTCTGATGTCATCGAAATTGTGACCCTGCGATTGGCGGTTATCAACAATATGAACAATTCCAAATTGACCAAATCTTACCTGGAAACTACTGCTGAAATTTTGAGAAGCAGCCATTAGCAGATCTGATATCTCAATACTTGGTATTTTTTTAAAAACTCCGGGAATATTTCCATTCGATGAAAGTGTAAATGCTTCGATCCATGGTTTTGTATCATCACCACGTATCCAAATTTTATTAATTGGATTACTAACACTATCACCATGTGATTTAAATTGGAAGTCAAGTCGCATATCTTTTACAGCAGCATCAACGCCATTAAGATTATATGTGCCATTTACTAAATTGTCACTTCCGATACCACCATTCCAGGCACTAAAATCCATAATCAATGATTTTGAACCTGAGTAAGCCATGCCACTGGTAAGAAAAGTACTTAATCTTCCATAAGGATCTGTGTTGGTGAAATCATAACGATCAAGTCCCTCAATCCCGTATCTGTTTTTAAAATACTGACGGGGAACAGCTGATTCAAGGTTATCGATAAATGGCAATGTGATAGGATCATTGTTTAATTGCCTTATTGTATCTGTGATTGAATTATTTGATGCAACAGGATCAATACCTGTAGTGTTTTCAACTTCAACCTTTATAATATAATTACCCGTTATTGAAAAATCATAAGGAACAGAAAAAGTATGTGTATAAATTGATTGTGGCAAAACTGTAGCAGAAACAACATCTTCCACGATCAATGATCCGCCTACATAATATCGCATTTTGAAATTTGTAATGCTTGCATCATCAAGATTTCTAAATCTTGCTATGACTGGATTAGAAGCGGTAAGTACAGTTGATGTAGCAATTCTTCCATAAACAGGAGCCACAATTGAATCCATTCTTAGATCATTGTCTGAAATATTTCCTGCGCAGGTCCCAGAACTCGGAATTCTTTTTATAGCATACGACCTTCTGCCTCTCACTCCATTTATCCTTGCACTAACAGCAAGCCAGCATTCCTGATTCAAATCCACTCCTCCTAAGGTGTAATTAGTAGAAGTAGAAGTACCTATGGAAACCATTTCAGAACCCTGAAGTTGAAATATTTCATAATCAGTTGCACCAGGAATCGGCGACCATTCAATAGAAATATATCCTTCACATTGAATGGCAGAAAGATTAAGTATTGGACCCTCCAAAATTGTAAATGTTGAACTTGTACTCGTCAAAGAAGTTCCGTTCCGGGAAACCCTAACTAGTGCTTGATTTGTCGGTATTGCCGGTATTGGATTCCACAGGGTCATTCTGTCTGAAGCGGGTACATTATTGTTAATAGTAATCCAGTTTGACCCATTATCAGTTGAATATTCGACAGTAAAATTATTCTCAGGTTCACCATACGATTCCCAGCTAATAGTATGTGCTTCCATCGGGCTAAAAGTTTCGCCACCAATTGGATATGTGATTTTTGTTTCGACGGGAATAATATCATAAACAACAAAGTATTCCTGTGGTCCTATTGGCACATTAGTTCCGTTTATAGTAATTGTATAAGTGCCACTTACTGGATTTTCAATTGTTATTTGCTCAATATTATTTATATGATCTGTAGAATTTGTTGCAAGACTATTAACATTAGTAGGTACTGTATCGAGTTTATAAGGCAAAATAACAGAAGGTGCAGGTGTTGTAATATCCATATCAAGGTCATTCACTAATGTCTGAGTCGCAAAAACAGTTGCTGCCGGATCATTCCAATAGATCATCACTTTTAGTTGCGCAGAATTTGGAGGAACTGAAATTGTGTGAGTATTGTTGCTTCCATTACTTATTGATGAAATAAAATAGTGATCATTGTTCAGCATATCAATAGATCTTAGAAGATTCATGTATCCAAAACCATTTGTATAATCAGGACCGGCATTTCCTTTATCATTACTACCATTACAAAGTAATGCTTTGATCAACCCACTTTTTGGTGTGGAACTTTTTAGTATTCTATATCGTTCATAAAGCAGCGCCGCTCCACCGGTAACAGCAGGAGCTGCCATGCTGGTTCCTGAACTCAAGCCATAAATATCATCCGGAATTGTTGAAATAATATTTAATCCGTCAGCGGTAATTTCAGGCTTTGTTCTTCCGTCTTTTACAGGACCACGACTTGAAAATGTTGCAACTCCTCCCCCTCTGCTCGTAGCACCCACTGTCAAAACATTTTTTGCAGTTTGGTATCCGCTCAATACCGTGCCGAAAGCAGATGGATAGGGAGAACAACTTAAACCACCATCATTTCCGGCAGCATATACATTTTGAAGATTGGGAAAAGCAATAGCGACCTGGTCAAGGATTCGGCTCAGCAGATCATAATAGCCCATGTACGAGCAATCATGCTCTATCTCTCCATAGGAATTATTAGTTAACACCATTCCGAAATCATTGACATAATTTGGCGCATTGGAAATAATACCAGAATTAATTTGAGAGATCAACGTTGACTTAGGTGCATAACCAGTAAATATTTCATTTCCATTACCAGCGCTTCCGACAGTGCCATGTACGTGAGTACCATGAGAATTATAAGAGGGATGCCCAAAATCAATTAACCTTCCATTAAAATCAATATGATATTGTGGATCCGCGTTGTCACCAATACCGATAACGACGCCGTTACCCTTAAGGTTGTATCCACCCACACTTGTAGCTGCACCTAATACATTTCCTTTTGAATCCTTTCGGGAGTCATAATTCAACGGCTGATCTTCATGGGGTGCAGGTTCGATGTATTCAATAAAAGAAAAGGAAGCAACTTCATTTAGTCGTGAACGAACTATTCTTAAACCTATAACATGATAGCTGCTGTAGTGAGTTGCAGTTATCTCCACATTTCTTTCCCGAAGCAATTGCTTTATTTCATCAAAAGAAATTGTTTTCGGAAAGCTGATCCATACATCCACCATACCGGGAGTTTTTATTGCCCATGATGGAAATACTCCTTTTGCCATTGCCGGGTGCATCTTTTGTAAGGCCGATAATTCAAGAATTGATCTTGCCCCTGCTTTCTGCAAAATTGTATGGTCGATATTTTTTGTAATGCAAATTGTATATGCATTTCCAGAAATGTATTCAAGCAATTGAACCCCTGAAGCAGCGAGTTCTTGTTTACTTGATTCAGATGGCAATTTTTCGAACTGTAAAACAGCAAATGACTTTCCGTTTATTTTTTGCAATTGTTCAGCAAAGTTTTTTACATTCTCTTGTGTAATGTTTTTTTCAGTAAAAACTTTGCCGCTACGAAGTTGCAAGGCAAAGCTTGTATCTTTTTGTGAAAAGGAAATAATCGAAAAAAGACAAAGCAAGATGGTGAAAGGAATTGGATGGATTCTCATAGCCAGATTTATGCTTTTAAAATTAACACATTTGCGTAAATAAAGTAGGTATGTTTTACTAACCTGACGTTAGTAAAGTCAGGCTTTCAAAGTTTTTGCCATTAAAAACAAAACTTGTGCATTGAAGCCAGGAACCGGTGCATTTCCTCCATTGATTTTACATTATTGACTATCATGCTAAATAACCTGCCGCTTTGTTTCAGTTTGGCCTTATTGGTTCCTGTTTGTATAAACGAAAGAATCTGCTGAAAAGTTTGCGATTCAAAATAAGGAGAATCAGGTTTGTTGATAAAATAACAACGAAGCGTTTCATCCTTCAAGCTCATTTTTTCAAAGCCGAGTTCAACGGCCAGCTTACGGCACCGAACAGTGACAAAAAGATCATTCACCGGCTGCGGCAAAGCGCCAAAGCGATCTTTCATTTCTTCAGCCATCAATTGTAATTCTTCTTCCGTTTCTGAATTATCCAATCGTTGGTATAACGATAATCTCTCTGTGATGCTTTCAACATAATCATCGGGTATTAATATCTCAAGGTCAGTATCAATTGTACAATCCTGCACAAAATCATCCTGCTTTGAAATTTCTTCCTTGAATAATTCTTTGAATTCTGTTCTTTTTAATTCACGTATTGCTTCATCCAGGATCTTCTGGTAAGTTTCAAAACCAATATCCGCCATAAAACCGCTTTGCTCGCCACCAAGCATATTACCTGCGCCACGAATATCAAGATCACGCATTGCAATTTGAAAACCGCTGCCGAGTTCACTATGTTGTTCCAAAGTTTGCAATCTTTTTCTAGAATCATCAGGTAATGTGCTCATTGGCGGCGACAGCAAATAGCAAAATGCTTTTTTATTACTGCGCCCTACCCTTCCTCTTAATTGATGCAGATCGCTTAAGCCAAACTGGTGAGCATTGTTCACAATGATTGTATTCACATTTGGAATATCGACACCACTTTCGACAATATTGGTGCAAACAAGCACATCATATTTTTTATCAATAAAATCAAGAATATGTTTTTCCAGTTCATGACCTTCCATTTGACCATGCGCAATACCAATACTCAAATCAGGACATAATGCCTGGATGATATTGGCCATTTCAGGCAAACTCTGCACACGGTTATAAATGAAAAAGATCTGGCCACCTCTTTCAGTTTCATAATAGATCGCATCTCGGATCAGGTCCTCGTTATAAGCATGTAACTCAGTTTGGATTGGCTGCCTGTTAGGTGGTGGAGTATTAATGATGCTCAGATCTCTTGCCCCCATTAATGAGAACTGCAATGTTCTAGGAATTGGTGTTGCTGTTAATGTCAAACAATCAACAGTCGTTTTAATAGTTTTTATTTTTTCTTTATGACCAACTCCAAACTTCTGTTCTTCATCAATAACCAACAAACCCAGATCTTTATATTTCACTTCTTTTCCCAGCAATGCATGTGTGCCGATGATTATTTCGATCTTTCCTTCTACTAATTTTTTTAATGTCTCTTTTTTCTCCTTTGCTGATTTAAAGCGATTGATATAATCTACGGTTACAGGAAAATCTTTTAGCCGCTCACTAAAAGTTTTATAATGCTGAAAAGCAAGAATGGTTGTTGGCACTAATACCGCTGCCTGCTTACCATCGATACAAGTTTTAAATGCTGCACGAATCGCAATTTCTGTTTTTCCAAAACCCACATCGCCGCAAACCAATCTATCCATTGGTGAAGCTGATTCCATATCTTTCTTTACATCAGCGGTTGCTTTTCCCTGGTCTGGCGTGTCTTCATAAATAAACGAAGCTTCTAATTCAGTTTGCAGGTAATTATCGGGTGTATGCTGAAAACCCTGTTGCGCTTTTCGACTCGCATAAAGTTTTATCAAGTCAAATGCGATCTCTTTGACCTTTGCTTTTGTTTTATCTTTTAATTTGTTCCATACATCACTTCCGAGCTTATTTACTTTCGGTACGGTTCCTTCCTTACCTGTGTATTTAGCGATCTTATGGAGTGAATTGATATTGACGTAAAGAATATCGCTGTCTTTGTAAATAATTCTTACTGCTTCCTGCAATCTTCCATTCACTTCAATTTTCTGCAAACCACTAAAAGTACCAACGCCATGATCAATATGTGTTACAAAATCTCCCGGTTGTAATTCACGAAGCGTTCTTAATGTTAGCGCCTTGCTTTTATTGTAGGCCTGCTTTACACGGTACTTATGATATCGCTGAAATATTTCATGGTCGGTATAGCAAACGACTTTCAGATCCTCGTTTATAAATCCTTCATGAATAGAAACAGTAATTGGATTAAAAACAATATCCGATTTCAGGTCTTCAAAAATGATCCGCAATCTTTCTAATTGTTTTGGATTTTCAGCAAACAAGTAAACCTCAAACCCTTTTTGCTCCCAATTTTTCAGGTCCTGTATCAGCAGATCAAAACGACGATTAAATGCCGGCTGAATGAGAGTGTTTGATTGCAAAGTAAAAACAGAAGCTCGGTTGACGGGCTCTTCGCCAAAAAAAACACAGGAACGCTTTTCAATTTGTTTTTCAAGATCACACTGTGAAATAAAATCTGCTGTGGTAAAATTCACCTGCGATGATTGTTCCGAATTATCTTTTACTTTTTCGTTGAGGTTCTTGTTTTCAAAAAAATATTCCAGTTCCTCCTCACAGTCTTTCAGTTTTTTATACACCAGTTCTTCTTCACGTATCCAGACAATGGTATTCTCGGGTAAAAAATCCAGCAGCGAAATCTTTTCCTTGTCAATAAACTGTGTTTCGATATTTGGGATAATACTTACCTGCAATAATTTTCTTTCACTCAATTGTGTTTCAGGATCAATGATCCTGATAGAATCAACTTCATTTCCAAAAAGCTCGACACGATAAGGTTTTTCATTTCCGAAAGAATAAATATCAAGAATACCACCGCGAATGGCAAACTGACCCGGCTCATACACAAAATCCGTTCTTTCAAAACCAAAGTCTGCGAGTTTTAAGAGCAATGAACCTGTATCAAGTGTATCACCATTTTTTATAAAAATAATATTAGAAGAAAGCGTATTTGAAACCACCACCTTTTCAAACAAAGCTTCAGGATAGGTAACAAGAACCTTTTTATTTACAGAACCAGTGGCATTTATTTGCGAAGCTATTTTCGTCAAGGCCTCAGTTCTGAGCATCACATGGCTATTGTTAAGCAGGCTGAAATTTTTTCGCTGTTTAAACGAAGCAGGAAAATAGAAAATGTCCAGCGCCCCGGTCAGGTTTTCCAACGTATTATGAAAATAAGCGGCATCTTCGGCGTCATTTAATACGATAAGGTGATTAAACTGTGAGCAGGAAGGATGTTCAAATATGGCGGCGCTGAAAAATTCAGGTGAGCTACCCCGAAGGTTTTCAAGATATATTTTTTGAGTTTGGGAAAAAGAAAGCCTGTCCGCCAATTGAAAAAGGCGGGGGGAGTTAATAAAACCATTCAGCAAAACCTTTACACTCATCCGAAAAACAAAAATATAAAATTTGTAACTGAGTTTTACACGAAAGTCATTAGAACGGTATATTTAGTAAATTGCAATTTTGTAAAAGAATGAAATAATGAAATTTAAGGTTATTGTCTCTGCTAGTTTTGTTTTGTTGGTAGCGGTAGGTTTTCTGTTTTTCGTAAATAAACACAAAGATGATCAAGAGATCGGTGACGAGCTCTTGGAAGAAAACGAAGAACATGAAGCCGCTTATCAATATTTGCGCTGGAAATATGAGGCCGACATGATCAAAGATCCTACGACAGGTGAAGCATTATTTGGTTTGCGTAACCAGGAAGTTGAATTTACAAGAACGATCCCCGAAAGAAATACCTCATCAGGCCCTGCAAGTACCAGACTAACGACGCAAAATAATTATCTGCCAGCAGGCCCAAACAATATTGGTGGCCGAACCAGGGCTATTGCTTATGATGTTCGTTATGGTACAACAAATAGCGTCTTGATAGCAGGTGTCGTGAGCGGCGGAATATTCAGATCAATAGACGGAGGAGCTAACTGGACGAGAGTAACTCCGGCAAATGAAGTACATAATGTTTCCTCTATCGCACAAGATCCTCGAACAGGAACCGGGACTGACGGTATACCATTTAGAGATATTTGGTATGCAGGTGGGGGAGAATATATTGGTAGCTCCACTGATGCAACTGGTGCCGGCTATCTTGCTTATGGGATATTAAAATCTACTGATAATGGAGCAACATGGATCCGGTTGCCATTAAATAATATAACTGACTTTAATGGTGCAACAGTTGGAGCTGGTGTACCTGAAAGATTTGATCATCCATTTGATTATGTACATAAGATCTCCGTTAATCCGACAAATGGTGATGTGTATGTTGCTTGTCATAGAAAAATAGTTCGCTCTACCAACGGCGGTAATACATTTCAAACAGTGTTCGGAAGTGCTGTTACCGGTTTTGCTGCAGGAGGGCAAGGTGATGTCATTATTTCACCTGCAGGAATTGTATATGTTGCAGTGACGGGAGCTGCATCTGATCTTACTTTAAGAGGCATATGGAGGTCAACAACAGGTAACTTTAATTCTTATACAAGGTTGGCTGGTGGATCTGTTTTAGGTGTTGATTCAGTTGCTGGTTGGCGTGGGAATTCTTATAGCTTTACTGATGTTGGTGGCTCTAACTTTTATAACCCAAGAAGAACATTGCTTGCGTTGGCTCCTTCCAATGAGAACATACTTTATGTGCTTTATGAAAATGGTCTTACAAATACAAGTTCAGGTCGTAATAAAGAAGCAGACCTCTTTAAATTAAATAATACATTAGGAAATGTTTGGACAAATCTATCTTCAAATATTCCCGATTTTCCCGGTGGCGATCATGATGCAACAGATCCATTTACTATACAAGGAGGCTATGATCTTTTTATAACTGTAAAACCAAACGACCCGAATTTTGTATTACTTGGTGGCACAAGTTTATATAGATCTACAGATGGGTTTAGCACAGCAAATTATAATAATACTTTAAGTTGGATTGGAGGTTATGGAAATACATTGCCATCCCTTACTTTTTATCCAAACAGTCATCCTGATATTCATAATCTTGTTTTCAATCCATCAAACCCCAACGAAGCTATTTGTTCTAACGATGGTGGTATGCAAAGGACCTTAAATATCACTGCGGCAGGCTCCAGTGTTGCATGGACAAATCTAAATAATTATCAATCTCTTCAATATTATAGAGTGACAATTGATCCAGAAGTTGGCGCTAACAATTTTGTAGGTGGTGCACAAGATAACGGAACACAATTCAGGGATAAAACTGGTATTCTTGGTATAATACCTTCTGATAGTAATAATCATCGTCGGGTTTTAGGTGGCGATGGCGCATCCGTTGGTATTTCTAAACGAAATATCTCAGGGCAACAGTTCTTATTTTCTGCTGTACAATTAGGTAGCATTCGCCGCGGTCAATTACAACCATCATTAGGGTCACCTACTAGTTCGGGTTTTATTGAAATTCGTCCTGATGGATTGACGCTATCTTCTCCTGGATCAACCACGGAGTTTGGAGAGTTTGTTACCAATTTTAAACTCAATCCTGATAATACAGACGACCTGTATTATATAAATTTCAATCGCATGTTCCGTTCTATAAATGCAACAGCAGTTACTCCTAGCTGGATTGAATTGACCGGTATAAGCAGCGCTGTGAATTCAAATAATGGAACAAACATTGCGATCAGGGCAGTTGCTTTCAGTCGTGGGAACTATGGTTCATTACATTCGATGTATTTTGGCACAACAGATGGAAGAATATTTCGATTGGATGATCCAAGAAATTCTTCGGCAGCACTAACTCCTGTAAATATTACACCCACCGTTACAGATATGTCAGGATTGAATGTCCAGGATATTGCTGTAAACCCCAATAACGATAATGAAATAATTGCAGTAGTAACAAATTATGGAAGAACTGTTGGTGCTGCTTTTAACAACGTAACTAGTATACTTTGGACCAATGATGCCAAAAGTGCTTCACCCACATGGAGAGTAGCAGAAGGAAATCTTACAGGAACCAACACCTCTGGTTACATTTCTGCACGAAGCTGTATGATAACTGTAAAAAAAGATGGTTCGGGTAATCCTGTTACCGAATATTATGTAGGAACAGCAGCTGGTTTATTTGCAGTAGAAAATTTAGGAACAACATTAATAGGTGGCGGTTCGCCAACCTGGCAACGTGAAGGATCAGCAACCTTAAATTTTGCAGTGGTAAATTCTCTTGCTTACAGACCTGATGATAATGTATTGCTCATTGGTACACATGGCAATGGTCTTTATTATACTTTTTTAGGTACCCCGAATCTTGTTACAGGAATTAATAACCCGGTAATTAACGATAAGGATTTTATTACAAAAGTCTATCCTACGATAAGTCAAAGCATGGTTCAATTCAATATCGGTAATAAACCAGATGTAAAAAAGATATCAGTTCAGTTATTCAATATGCAGGGCCAGGAACTTTACAGGCAGGAAACTGGCTATCAAAGTGGAAGTTTTAATATAAGCAGGTTTGCAAAAGGCGCCTATATATTGAGTATTTACAGTGATAATAAAAAGTATCGTCACGTTCAGAAAATTATCCGATAGCAAAAAGCCCTCCTGAGAGGGCTTTTTCTTAACAGTTTCTTTGGTGTTAAAGGGTTCGTTATTGCATCTTCAATACATGGATAAAAAAATATTTATACTAGTTTTTCTTTTGATCGTTATTGTTTCAGGCTTTACACAAGCAAAACCACCGGTGAAAAAAATTTATGGTTATAAGCAGGCAAGTATTCCCGGCATTGTGCCTGATTATACCGAAGAAAATGACATACAGCCATTGGGCAAAACCAAACCAAAACTAAATTATAATTACTGGTTTTATCTTGAGTACCCAAAAACTGAAAAAATAAATGTAACAGGGCTTTGGATCTCCGGCATTCGTCATGATATAAAAACAGATACAATAACTGATCTGCCAATAAGAAAGATCATTTTTACAGGCATGGAAAAAAATGATACAACGATCATGGTACCGGTTACAAAAAATAAAATAATTCTTGTTTATCCTTCTGCTGAAAGCAAGATCGGTGATTCAAAATATGAATTAAACCTTGCTCATTCGAATGAACTAGTTGTTCGTTATGTTTGGAAAAATAAGATCTATTATTCAACTATGAAGAAACTTAAAGAACTAGATCCTGACGTTCGTCAATAAAATATATTTGTCGCTATCAATATTTTTTTTACTTTTAAAAGTTCGATTGCTTGCCATAAGCAAAAAGGCGGTGCTACGGTTCCGCCTTTATTTTTGCAATACTTCTGCTATGTTTTTGTATTTTGAAGAAATTTTATAAACATGGCGCTTCAACCCTGGCGAACCGGTAAGGTGATTCGCATAGAAAATGAAACACCAAATACCAGGCGTTATTGGATACAGATCCCTGAACTGGAAAAGTTTGATTTCATACCCGGGCAATTCATCACTCTTGACCTGCCCATTCACGAAAAGCCAAATAAGAGAATAAGAAGTTATTCGATCGCCAGCTGGCCTGACGGAACAAATGTTTTGGAGCTTGTTATTGTATTACTCGAAGGTGGATTAGGTACAACATATCTTTTTAATAATATAGTTGTGGGAAGTGAATTGACATTGCGTGGTCCGCAGGGAGTCTTTACACTGGATGATGAAGATTTGCAAAAAGAAATAATCATGATCTGCACGGGAACAGGGATCGCTCCGTTTCGCAGCATGGCTACCCATATCAAGTTGCATAATATTCCGCATAATAATATTTACCTGATCTTCGGAACACGAAAGAAATCCGATCTTTTATATTACGAAGAAATGAAAAATCTTCAGTTGGAAAAGTTTCATTATATGCCAACACTATCCCGTGAAGAATGGGATGGTCGAACTGGTTATGTTCATCCTATTTATGAAGAGATATGTGCCAACAAACAACCGGCTTTATTTCTTCTTTGCGGATGGAAAGTAATGATCGATGAAGCCAAACAAAGAATTCTTGCATTGGGCTATGACAAAAAATCAATTCACCAGGAATTGTATGGATAAAATCGCTTTTAACCTTGATAAGTCTCATGCTCATATTTCAATCACACTTGCTATATTCGTAAAAATCTGAATTTCCCTATGGGTGCATCTTCACTCATTGTTCTGATGATCTCCGCGGTTGCTTTTT
>Ga0193738_1000246_pt1 | contig 37009 bp, 20 predicted proteins | sample L2a1metaG_FD_144927 | JGI IMG/M metagenome (GOLD analysis project Ga0193738, IMG submission 144927) | Soil microbial communities from a riparian zone of the East river system, Colorado, United States - L2a1 | ecosystem: Environmental > Terrestrial > Soil > Riparian zone | place: USA: East River... | reverse complement strand
AGATCCAGCTTGAGTGCAATATCATAGATCGTAACTTCTTTTTTTGGCTTCATGTTGCAATCGGTTGCATAAAAGTCGCAAAAAAAATCAAATAATAAAGAATTATGAAGATTTGTTTTTTAGTGATGATTCCCGGACAACAAGATCAGCTCTCAAAACAATCGTGTTAGTTGTTTTTGCACTGTTTAAACCTTTGAGATGGTTGATCAGATTCATGACGGCAACCTCACCAACATGATAGCCTGAATAGTTTATTGTTGTCAAGTTAGGTTCAACAACTTTACTTATCGGATCATTATTAAAACCAGCAAAAGCTATATCAGTTGGAATGGAAATACCAGCAGCTTTGAGATGTATCATGCAATGAACCGCTGCCGTATCATTGGCGCTGAAAACGCCATCTGGTCTCACTGCATCCTTTATCTTTAAAATATACTTTGCGGCTTCTGTTCCTGCTTCTTCAGTAAGGTTGCTTATATATATAAGCTTTTCGTCAAATGGAATTTTATGATCCTGGAGTGCTTTTTTATATCCCCTCAACCTTTCTGAATATACATCTCGCAACATGTTACCTCCAAGATGCATGATCCGTTTACAACCCTGTTCTAGCAAGTGTTTCGTGACATCATAAGCAGCCTGGAAGTTATTAATTAGAATGCTTGTGCTTTCACTATGATTAAATGTTCTGTCAAAAAAAACAACAGGAATTCTTTTGGAAAAAAATGGTTGCAAATGCGAAATATTTTCTGTGTCATAAGCAAGAGAGATCAATAACCCATCCACTCTTTTATTAAACATGGTGTGAGCATTCGCTTTTTCTTTTTCTCTTTTTTCAAGAGATTGAGTTATAATGAGATTATAATTTTCACTACTTGCGGCATCTTCCATTCCGGCTAAAACAGATGACATGAAATTACTATTAAGACGAGGCACAATAACACCGATCGTATGTGTCCGGTTACTACGGAGACTGCTGGCAAATGTGTTTGAACGATAGCCTAATTCTTTCGCCGCATCTGCGATCTTCTTTCTTGTGTTCTTATTTATAGTGGGATGATTTTTCAAACCCCTGCTGACAGTAGTGGCTGAAATATTCAGGTGTTTGGCAATATCATAGATCGTTATTTCTTTTTGTTCAGACATGCTTGGGGGTTCCTTCTACAAATAAAAGTAGCTTTTTTCGAAAAAAAAATTGCAATCGGTTGCATTTTTTAAAAAAACTCTTATATTCGTCATGCGAAGATGCAGTTCTGCTTGCTGCATTACAATAAAAAAATTTTACGACTGGCTGCTGATATGAAAAAAATTGGAATCAATTTTCAAGTTTTCTCCTTCCATCCTGCTTTACATGCAGTGGTTAAAATTTTTTCTTTAGCATTTATTTTTCTCAATAGAAATAGACATTCTTCTCTACCCGGTATTTATAATCATTTAATAATTAAAAACGGAGTCTTTAGTATTCAATTGCCAAAATAAACATTATGAAAAAAACTGCCATTTTGAAAAACTCACTGCTGCTGAACAAGCGGTTTTTCACGGTAGCGACATTGTCTTTATTCTCAATGTTGCTGCTCTCCGCAAACACTTTTGCACAGAATATCACAGTTCGTGGAAAAGTTTTAAAAGAAGACGGACAACCTGTTGCCCGGGCTTCCATAGCTGTTAAAGGAAGCGGTTCAGGTGTCGCAAGTAACGATCTGGGCGAATTTCAGATCTCTGCTGCTGCGAATGCAACACTTGTGATTTCCGCACTTGATTTTACTACGCAGGAAATTAATGTGAACAATCAAACAGATATTACTGTACGATTGGTTTCAACCGAAAAAACGCTTGGAGAGGTAATTGTTACAGGTTATGGTATTACCCAACGTAAAAAAGATATAACAGGATCAGTTGTATCAGTAAATGAAAAAACATTAGATGAAGTACCGGCAATAAATTTTGCAATGGCTTTACAAGGAAGAGCGGCTGGTGTTGATATAGCCAGAACAGGTGTAAGGCCAGGATCTGCCGCACAGATCAGGATAAGGGGTAACAGAAGTTTGACAGGCAGCAATGACCCTTTACTGGTAGTTGATGGCTTTCCATATTTTGGAAGTTTTAATGACCTGAACGTTGATGACATTGCAAACATTGACATTTTAAAAGATGCATCAGCCACAGCGATCTATGGTTCGCAAGGTTCAAACGGAGTTATTATTATTACTACAAAAAAAGGAAGAGTAGGTAAACCTATTGTTGGCTATAATGTTTCGATGGGATGGAGTGAGGTGATGGATGAGTTCCCTATGTTTAGCGGAGAAGAATTTTATGCTTTTAAATCTGAAGCAAGGTATGGCGCTGCAAATGCTACAGCTCCTGCGGTGTTTACTCAAGCTGAACTTGATGGAAAAGCTGCCGGTACAAATACTGATTGGCAAAGTACGCTTTACAGAAAAGGATTTGTTCAAAACCATGATTTGAATTTATCCGGTGGTACTGATCAGACACAATATGGTCTTGGTCTTAGCTATCTAAGCCAGGAAGGTGTTATTCCTCTTGTTGACTTCTCTCGTATGTCATTAAGAGCAACGATCGATCAAAAGATCGGTAAAAGAGTAAGGATCGGGTTGAATACAATGAATACGCTGAGTTATACTAATGGTGATGGAGTAAATCCAATGTTCAATACCTTATCCTTAAGCCCACTTGTTAATATATATAACCCGGATGGCACAATGAATCTTCAACCCATGGTAGGTCATCAGGATGTGGGTGTAAGGTTAAGTCCACTGACTCTTACCAATGAAGATGCTGTTCTTGACAGGAGAAGAAGATTAAGAACCTATAATACTTTTTATGCCGAGGTGCAAATTTTAAATGATCTAAAATACCGCTTCAATGCCATGGCTGATTTCAGGCAGGAAAATTATGATACTTATCGTGGAGCTAATACAATTCTTACTGGCGTATCAGGTACTCCTTATCTTTCAAACACTGCATCAGTAAGTGATGGTGAGGCATGGAACTATGATATCTACCACCAGCTTACTTACGATAAAAAAATTGCTGATAAGCACAGGATAAATCTTACAGGGTTATTTGAAGTGCAGGAAGGTGAATCAACAAATACAAACTTCAGTGGTACAGGTATACCGGCAGATTATGTTCAAAATACAAATGCGGCTCAATATGCTAGTGTAATAACCGCGGGTGCGAATGGAAACAATTATTCAAGATCTGGATTGGTTTCTTATATGGCTAGATTGAACTATACTTTTAATGAAAAATATAATCTGACCGCTACTTATCGTCGTGATGCTTCTTCCCGTTTGTCTGACGATAATCAATGGACAGATTACCCCGCATTAGCGGCAAGCTGGAATGCCAGCGAAGAATCATTCTTAAAAGGTGTTTCATGGATATCGAATTTAAGAGTTAGAGCTGGTTGGGGTAAATCAGCTAACCAGGCTGTTGCACCTTATGCAACATTAGGAAACCTTGCTAGTAATAACTACAATTTCGGCGGTTCTACAGTAACAGGATTTTATGTGAGTGTATTACCAAATCCTGGATTGAAATGGGAAACAACAACGACAACTAACTTCGGTGTGGATTTTGGCTTCTTTAAGAACAGGCTTTCTGGTTCAATAGATATTTATAAAACTGAGACCGAAAACATTCTTGTTCGCAAATCATTACCGCTGAGTAACGGTGCCGATGCGATCGTTACAAATGCAGCATCTACCAAGAGTAATGGTGTGGAAGTAGTGTTAAGCGCTGTGCCGGTCGACACTAAATCTGGTTTCAGATGGGTAATTGACGCCAACTGGAGCATGAATCGTGAAGAGATCACTGCACTGGAAGAACCAGGAAAAACTCAGGATATTGGAAATGGTTGGTTTGTTGGTCAGCCTCTCACTGTCATCTATGATTTCAAAAAAATAGGCATATGGCAGGAAAAAGATGCTGCGCTAATTGCTACTTATGGTGCACCGCAAGCAGTAGGTCGCATAAGAGTAGAAGACAGGAACAATGACAACAAGATAGATGCAAACGATATGCAGGTTGTTGGAACCTTCCAGCCGAAATGGGTAGCAGGTTTGACAAACAGATTCACCTATAAAAGCTTTGACTTGTCAGTTGTAGCATTTGCAAGATGGGGTGCTACTGCGGTTGCTACATATTTTCAGTCAAACAATGGCGGTACTGGTGGTTATGCATTTTTCGGTCAAGCAAGAGGAAATCAATGGAAAGTTGATTACTGGACAAAAACAAATCCTACAAATGCATTTCCTCATCCCGAAGGTCAAGCCCTCAATGATAATTACGCATCAACTCTAGGATATTATGATGCAACATTTATCAAAGTGAGAAGTATCAATATCGGGTACCAGATACCAGCAAAATTCTTATCAAGAGCTGGTATATCGTCAGCCAGAATATTTGCAACTGTTACTAATCCTTTTATTGTTTATTCACCAATGGTTCGTGATGGCTTAGCAGTAGATCCGGAAGGAACAGGAACTGGTAACACCGGTAACCCGGCTGTATTGACACCACAAGGTGGAAGCTCCAATGCTGCGCCAGGCAGAGCAATCACTCTCCACATTACAACACCACCAACAAGAGAATTCCTTTTTGGTCTTAATTTGAAATTTTAAAATATAATAAATCACCTAATATGAAAAATTTCTTTAAAATAACATTGTTTGCCTTGCTCAGCTCAGTGCTGTTTACAACAAGTTGCAGCAAAGTTTTAGAAGAAACGAACAGATCGAATATCCTGCCTGATTACTTTTCAACACCGGGTGGCGTTGATGCAGCCATCATAGGAGCTTATTCGAATATCCGCAACTGGTATTGCCAGGAAGGTATGTGCTATAACACTATGCTTGGTACGGATGAACATTTGACCGGTTTTGGAACTGGGGCTCCTCAATTTGCTACTTATACAATACAAACTGGTGATGGAAATGTTCAGTCTATTTGGGATTGGTCATATCGTTCAATTAACAGCTGTAATGGTGTATTAGAAAATCTTCCCACTGTAAATTTGCCGGCTGCAGACAAGACAAGATTATCTGGTGAAGCAAAATTCCTTCGTGGATATTTTTATTTCCTGCTTGTCACCACTTTTGGTGATGTGAGTTTAAGCACAACTTTTGCTACCGACCCAACTACAGCAGCTAAACGTGATCCTATAGCCACTGTTTACGATCAGATCGTTAAAGATCTCACTGAAGCGATCGCTGAATTGCCATTCAAAGCAACTCCTACACCGGGCCGCGCAGCTAAAGGTTTGGCTAAACATTTACTTGCAAAAGTTCTATTGACAAGAGGATGGTCTTCAGCAGCAAAACCAACTGATTTTACAGATGCTTATAACCAAGCTCTCGATCTTATTACTAACAAAGCGCAGTATGGTAATGGAAGTGGTTCATTAGATCTGGAGCAGAATTTTAATGATGTTTTTAGAGAAGGAAATGAATATGGCAAAGAAATTCTTTGGGTTGTAGATAGAAATTCTGATCCTAAAGGATCAGAAACAACAGGCTTTGGAACTGGTAACCCCGGAGGTAAATTTAATGGTTCTCTTTTTTACCAAAGGCCGAACTACCCGATTTTCAATACGAATATAAATAACGGTATCACCGGTGCACCTGCAGTATCAGCAAACCCTGTTGACAGGGATATTCAATATGGTCGCCCATTTGGTCGTGTTCGTCCTTCAAATTATACGTTGAATACTGCATTTGCAGAAAGAGCTAACGATTCACGTTATGATAACACATTCCAGACATTTTGGTTGTTCAACAGACCAGGTCCTATTTCTGCTCAAACACCAATTACAATTACTGTAACACGTGGTTCCAGCCCTGCTGACCCTAATAGCGCATTGACTACTTATACCTGGGTAAAAGGTGTCGATACAGCCATAAAACTTTGGGGATCCAATACAATTGCAGAAGCCGACAGAAGAGCATCAAAATCTGTCTTGGTATTGCCAAGCCAGTATGATGTAAACTTTTTCCCGCCGATGAAGAAACATGATGATGTAACAAGATTACATACAAACGATGCATCAGACAGACCATTTATTTTAATGCGTTTTGCTGAAACTTATCTTATTGCAGCTGAGGCAGCCTTTAAGGCAGGTAATACCACAAATGCTGCGAATATGATCAATGTATTACGCACCCGTGCGGCTTACAGATCAACAAATAGCGGTGCTCAAAATTCTGCTGCTGCAGCAGCAAACCAGGTAACTTCTGGTCAAATAACGATAGATTTTATTATGGATGAACGTACAAGAGAGTTATTTGGTGAGTGGATGAGATGGTATGACCTTGTTCGTACAAAAACATTACAATCAAGATTGGCAGCATATAACCCAATTGCGGCCTTTAATCCATCAAGGGACTATTTGAGGCCAATTCCACAAAGCCAGATAAACCTGGTTACAACGGGACCTAAGTATCCACAAAATCCCGGTTATTAAATTTTTTCGCAGTTTTTTCTTTTCATTCAAACCGGGGATGAGTTTTATCTTGTTCCCGGTTTTAGATTTTAAGTCTTCCAGCTTATGAAACGGTGTGCTTGCTATATTTTTATTTATTTATTTTTTACAGGTTGTCAGTCAAATGCGCCATTAACACAACCAAAAGGTGCAGATAATATAGTTTATAAATGGGGCAAAATTTCTTTAGAAGCAACTGCCGATAATACTGATCTTTTCAGACCCAGACCCACAGTTACATCACGAATGTTGGCGTTAGTATGGACCTCTGTCTATGACGCATGGTCAAGATTTGACGCAACTGCTTCACCAGTTTATTTGAAAAATGTAGAAAGGGTTGCAACAGAAAAAAGAACTGTAAAAAATAAGGAGATCGCAGTAAGCTATGCTGCTTATAGGGCATTGATGGAATATTATGCGCATGACTCGGTGATGCTAACAAATAAAATGAAAGAGTTTGGTTTTGATCCCTCCAATAATTCTTTGGATCCTTCCACACCTGAAGGAATAGGAAACCTCGCTGCCAGATCTGTTTTTGATGCGAGAATGAATGATGGTTCAAACCAGGACGGTTCAATGAATGGCTCAGGTATTTCTTATTCAGATTATACAGGATACAAGCCTGCTAATAATGCAGATACATTAAATGAGCTTGCACGGTGGCAACCTAAATATTTTTCCGATGGTAAGGGAGGGAAATTCGCCCCGTCATGTTTAACCCCACATTGGCATAAAACTAAACCATTACTACTTGATTCAGCCAATGAATTCAGGTCAATGCCACCACCCGCAATTGGCTCAGAACAATTGAAAAAGGAAGTAAAGGAAGTAATAGACTTGCAGGCCAATTTAACCAATGAACAAATAGCCCTTGTAGAATTTATGCGTGATGGGCCAAAATCCGTTCAACAGGCAGGCCATTGGTTGATCTTTGCACAAAATGTATCAGTAAGAGATAAACATACTGTCGATGATGATGTCAAAATGTATTTTTTAGTAACCGCTGCTGCTATGGATGCTTTTATTGCATGCTGGGATACCAAAATGACCTATGATTTTGCAAGACCTTTTGCTTTAGTGCATGAGATGTATAAAGGTCAAAAAATAAAAGGATGGGGTGGACCGGGAAAAGGAATGATTGAAATAAAAGGTGAGGAGTGGAGGCCATATTCACCTGAAACATTTGTCTGCCCTCCATTTCCCAGCTATATCTCAGGCCATAGTACTGTAAGTGGCGCTTGCGCTGAAGTATTGAAACTATTTACAGGCAATGATCATTTCGGTGAGGAAGTAAAAAGAATTGCCGGTGAATTGACCGACCCTGAAAATAAAGGAGAAGAAGTGACTTTAAAATTTACAACATTCACCGAGACTGCAAATATGGCCGGTATTTCCCGTGTATTGGGCGGTTATCATATACAATGTGAAAATATAGAAGGATTAAAGTTAGGAAGGAATATAGCCGGCGTAGTTTGGAAAAAATATGTTGGGTATATTCATGGCGACAACAAGCTTGCTAAACTTTAAACGCTAATTTAATGTTTCAAAAAACAAAAGCATATTCTGTTTTCTCCTGGCTGTTAACATCAATCTTTTCTATTTTTCTAATCGCTTGTAATGACAAAGATTCAAACAATGTTTCTGTAATTGATCCTGTATTCAAGAAAGTATCTTCTGCACAAAGTGGTATTACCTTCAACAATCTTGTGGAGGAGAATTATGAAAAGAACTTTTTTGACAAGTTTGCTTATGTATATAATGGCGGGGGCGTTGGAATTGGTGATTTTAACAATGATGGTTTGCAGGATATGTACTTTACTGGGAATGATGTTCTGAATAAATTATACATAAATGAAGGAGGATTTAAGTTTAAAGATGTGACTGCTACTGCTGATGTAGATGGCGGTAAAGGCTGGGATAATGGAGTAACAGTGGTTGATATCAATAATGATGGTTGGCAGGATATCTATGTATGTAAAGGTGGGTATGGAGAAACAGAAACTGAAAGAACAAACCTTCTTTACGTCAATCAGCATGATCTTACTTTCAAAGAACAAGCAAAAGAATTTGGGCTAGATGAAAAAGGGTATTCTATTCATGCCGCCTTTTTTGATATGGATAATGACAATGATCTTGATGTTTATGTCACAAATCGCCCCGATTCATTTTTCCTCGGGTTATCAAAAATGGTTTCAGGGAAAAGAAACCCTCCTGACTTTGCAAGGGATAAATTATACCGCAACGATAATAGTAAGTTCACTGAAATTGGTAAACAGGCAGGCATTACGAATAATTATGGTTATGCATTAGCAGTTGTAACTGCTGACCTGAATAATGATGGTTACAACGATATCTATGTATCCAACGATTATGCGGATAATGATTATATGTACATCAACCAAAAGAATGGGACATTTCGTGATGAGATCAAAAAAGCGACAAACCATGTTTCACTTTTTTCAATGGGGGCCGATATAGCGGATATAAATAATGACGGATTTGAGGATATAATGGTAACGGAGATGCTGCCGGAGAATTATAAACGTGCCAAGGTATCAATGCCACGCATGGATGTACAAGGCTTTTGGGCAATTGTTGATAGTGGGTTTCAAAAACAATACATGCACAATGCCTTGCACTTGAATCATGGTAATGGTTTTTTTACAGATATATCTCAGCTGGCAGGTGTATCAAAGTCGGAATGGAGCTGGAGTACTCTTGTTTGTGACTTTGATAATGATGGTAACCGTGACATCTTTGTTGCAAATGGATATCGTCGTGATGTATTTGATGGTGATATTGATCAGAAGTTGAGACAGCATATGGCTGCAAGTGGTTATGCAAATACGGAAGAATATTTCTCAAAAGGATTTAAAGAGTTTATTGAATTATACGAGCCAATCAAAGTAAGAAATTATCTGTTCAGGAATAAAGGGCAATTAAAATTTGAAAATGTTTCTCAACCCTGGGGCTTTGAAGACAGTACATTTTCCAATGGTGCCGCAGTAGCTGATTTTGATAACGATGGTGATCTCGATCTGGTTATCAACAACCTTGATGAAGAAGCATCACTATTTGAAAATAATACAAACAAAAAAAGTAATTATATAAAAATAAAATTGGCAGGACCTGAAAAAAACCAGGATGGTATAGGCGCAAAAATTTCACTCTACTATGATGGGAAAATGCAACAAGCTTTTCAACAAAAGACTGTTCGGGGCTATTTATCTTCCAACGAATCTGCAGTACATTTTGGATTAGGAAAAAAAACAGCCATTGATAGTATTATTGTTATCTGGCCCGATGGAAAAGAAAGCAGGCTAACATCAGTTTCAGCAAACCATCAAGCAAAAGCTGATTATAAAACTGCAACAGCCGGTCATCATCACTCCGTTTATAATACATCATTTGCAGAGGCGACGAGCCAATTTTTATCAGCGCCTTTTTTACATAAGGAAAATAAGTATGATGAATACATTGACCAGGTATTATTGCCGCATGAGTTTTCACGTAGCGGACCCTTTATAGCAACTGGCGATGTAAATGGAGACGGCGAGGAAGATTTTTATATAGGAGGTGCCAAAGATCAGGCAGGCTGCCTATACATTCAAAAGGATGGAAAATTCATCAAAGAGAATATTGCAGCCTTTGAAGCAGATAAAAAATATGAAGACATGGGCTGTTCTTTATTCGATTTAGATAATGATGGCGATCTTGATCTTTATGTTGTGAGTGGTGGAAGTGAATTTGAAAACACTTCACCAATGTATACAGACCGGTTGTATCTAAATGATGGGAAGGGTAACTTTTCAAAGCAAGCATCCCCGATCACCGTTAGCAGTGGCTCCTGTGTAGTGCCTTTTGATGTTGATGGAGATGGTGATCTTGATGTTTTCCGTGGATCAGAAGTGCTGCCACATCAATATCCAAGGCCTGATGAAAGTTATTTGCTGATAAATGATAAAGGAATTTTGACAGATAAAACAGTCAACGTAGCAAATGATATAATGAAAATAGGTATGGTAAAGACAGCGGTCGCTGCTGATCTCAATGGTGATAAAAAACCAGAGCTGATCATTGCCGGTGAATGGATGGCGGTAAAAGTATTTGAATATAGCAACGGAAAAATGAAAGATGTATCGGCTAATTATGGTTTTGAAAATACAGAAGGATGGTGGAATAAAATAATTGCAGATGATATAGATGGTGATGGTGACATGGACCTGATCGCTGGTAATCTTGGTGAAAACTATAAGTTCTCAGCGAGTAAGGAAAAACCTTTTGAAGTTTTCGCAAAAGATTTTGACAATAATGGAACCAATGATATTTTCTTAGCAAAACATCTCAATGATATTATGGTACCGATCCGCGGTCGTGAGTGTACATCACAACAATGCCCGATGATAGCACAGAAATTTCCGTCATTTTTATCTTTTGCTGAAAGTGATCTGAAAGGGATCTTGGGTGAGGAAATTGAAAATGCTTATCACAAGCAAGCTTATCTTTTTTCCAATGTGATCTTTATTAATGAAAAAGGAAAGTTCACAATGAAGAAATTGCCTGTTGAAGCGCAATTATCAACTCTTAATGGAATCTTAGTTAAGGATTTTGACGGTGATGGTAAAAAAGATATTCTGCTTGCTGGAAACAAATTCGAAGTTGAAGTGGAAACTACACCTGCAGATGCGTCAGTCGGTTTGTTTTTGAAAGGAGCATCAGATGGAAGTTTCATTAGCACTGGCCCATCAAGAAGCGGTTTTTTTGCACCCTATAATGTAAAAGACATTAAAATGATCAAAACAAGAGCCGGTAATGCTGTACTGGTAAGTTCAAATAATGATTCATTGAGAATTTTTGAGAACAAAAAATAAGCTCAGTTTATAAAACATCTTTTTTCAATATTGTTCATTATTCTTTTATCTGCATGCAGTAGCGCTGGTAAAAAAAACAAGTTAGCGACGGCTTCAAGTCCTTACCTGCAACAGCATGCTGACAATCCTGTTGATTGGTATGAATGGAACGATAAAGCACTTGTAACTGCAAAAAAGGAAAACAAGCCACTTCTTGTCAGTATTGGATACGCTTCCTGCCATTGGTGTCATGTGATGGAAAAAGAATCATTCATGGATACGGCTGTTGCGAGGATAATGAATGAGAATTTCATATGTATAAAAGTAGACAGGGAAGAAAGACCCGATATTGATAATATATACATGGATGCATGCCAGTTGATCTCCGGTGGTGGAGGCTGGCCATTGAATGCGTTTGCCTTACCTGATGGCAAGCCTTTTTTTGCCGGCACTTATTACAGCAAAAATGGCTGGCTGAGTTTGCTGAAAGAAATCTCGAAGGCATATAAAGAGAAAAATGAATTGGTGATAAAACAGGCTGATGCATTGACGAAAGGAATTGCTGAAGAAGAATTATCCTTTAATAAAGTTGACAGCACAGCTATTGTAATGAACAACCAGGGTTATCAAAATTTATTTGACAGCGTTTATTTAAAAACAGATACTCTAAATGGGGGATTAAATGGTTCTCCGAAATTTCCGATGCCTGCTGTAACTGAATTTTTACTTCAGAATTACTATCTCACAGGAAATAAGAAGGCCCTCGATGCAGCATCAATTACATTGAACAAAATGGCTCTTGGCGGCATTTATGACCATCTCGATGGAGGATTTGCCCGCTATACAACAGATAATAAGTGGCGCATTCCTCATTTTGAAAAAATGCTTTATGATAATGCACAGTTGATAAGTTTATATGCTCATGCTTATCAAATAACACAAAATGATTTTTATAAAACTATTGCTACTGAAACAATTTCTTTTATTGAAAGAAACCTCGCTTCCTCTTATGGGGGCTACTACAGTTCGTTAAATGCCGATACAGAAGATGGCGAGGGTGAGTTTTATACTTGGAAAGAATCAGATTTTAAAAAAATTGCCGGTGCTGAAAATTTATTGGCAGAATATTTCAATGTGATTCCGACGGGCAATTGGAATAAGGGAAATAATATATTATTCGCAAGTTACACGCCAGAGGAATTTACAGTATTAAAAAACCAAACACCTAATCAGTTCATTTCTCTTTTAAATAAAAGTAAAAAGAGTTTACTTGAAGAAAGAAATAAACGAAATAAACCGGCCGTTGATACAAAAATTTTGACTGCCTGGAATGCGATGATGATCAAGGCATATGCCGATGCTTATATTGCTACTGCTACAGAAGATTATTTAGTTAAAGCAATGATGATCGCAAGATTTCTTGAAAAAAATATGCTTGGCCCTGACGGTAGCCTAAAAAGAAATTTTAAAGACGGAAAAATTTCAATTAATGGGTTCCTAGATGATTATGCAGCAACAGCTTCTGCATTCATAAAACTTTATAGCGTCAGTTTTGATATAAATTGGATCACCCTTGCAAAACAAATTACTGATCATGCCATCAAAAATTTTTATAGTAAGGATGCAGGATTATTTTATTACACAGCATCAAATGAATCAAAACTTGTTGTAAGGAAAATGGAAATTGATGACGATGAAATTCCTTCTTCCAATTCAATAATGGCGAGTGTACTTTATTCGCTTGGCGTTATTTATGACGACAGTTCTTATAGTGATATTTCCCGGAGGATGCTGACATCGGTGATAGCCAAAGTAAATCTATTCCCGGTTTATCATGCCCAATGGTGTAGCCTTGCCGGTCTTTTTTCTCAAGGCACATATGAAGTCGTAGTGATGGGCAAGGATGCAATTGCCAAGAATAGGCAGCTACAAAAAAGATATTTACCCGATTGTGTGATCATGGGTGAGACTGATAAAGAGAATCTTCCTCTGCTGGAAAATAAGTTACCGGAAAATAAAACATTAATATATGTGTGTACAAATAAGGTATGTAAAAAACCTGTGGAAGATGTGACTGAGGCATTGAGCCAGGTAAAATAAAAGCTAAAAGATTTTTACAAAGTGTACAAGCTAACTTGTCATATAAATTTTGGAATGAGGGTTTTGTTTACAGCAACCTTAACCCTAATGATTTCCTGTAGTAAAAATGGGACGGATACACCACCTCAGCCAACACCTCCTGTTGTTCCAACTGACACAACAACATTAAAACAAATGGCATCATATCCCGTGGGTGTTGCGATTAATTATGATCTGATGAAAGGGAATGCATCTTATTCCTCATTGGTTAAAAAAGAATTTGATCGTGTTACATTCGAATACCAGATGAAACATGGGGCTAATGTGAAAAATGATGGCTCTTATGATTTTTCAAGAGCGGATGAACTTGTCACCCTTGTACAGGGCTTAGGTCTTGATGTTTATGGTCATACTTTGGTATGGCATCAGAATAATAATGGAACATACCTGCGATCTTTAACAAACACTACTGGTTCAAATCTTTTATTAAATGCAGGATTTGAAAACGATTATACCAATTGGTTCACCCAGGTATCTTCAACAGCGCCAACTGCTGGCTCAATTACTGTTTCAACTGCTGAAGCACATAGCGGAACAAAAGCGGCAAGAGTAACAGTTATTACACCCGGGCCGAATGCATATAGTGTACAGATTGTGTCAGATAATTTTTCTGTAGCAAGTGGTACGACCTATACTTTAAAATATTGGGCAAAAGCAGCTGTAGCAGGCCAGGCATTAAGAGCTGTTTCACAGGGTACATCCTATTATGAACAGCTGAATCAAACGCTTTCTGCAACCTGGGTTGAATATTCTTTTCCATTTACCCCAACTGAAACATCGGTATCAATAAAATTTCATTTTCCAAATGCCGGTGATTTCTTTATTGACAACTTATCAGTTTTAAGTCCAGGATCGGGTTATAGCCCCACATTAGTTAACTCAGCAATGCAAAATTGGGTCACTGCTATGGTAAGTCGCAATGTTGGGAAGGTAAAAGCATGGGATGTGGTAAATGAAGCCTTTGAAGAAAATGGAAATATAAGATCAGGGACGAGTACCAATGATATTTTTTACTGGGCCCCGGTATTAGGACGTTCATATATAGCTAATGCATTTCGCTATGCCAATATTGCTGCTCCTGCTGCATTGTTATTTCTAAATGATTATAATCTTGAATCAAGTACACAAAAATTGGATTCGTTTATAGCAATGGTAAATGAATTAAAAGGTCAGGCAGTTCCTATACATGGAGTAGCAACTCAAATGCATATTAGCATAAATACTTCTAATTCTGCTATTGATAATATGTTTATAAAACTTGCCGCAACAGGGTTGAGGGTGCATGTATCAGAATTGGATATTCGTATTAACCCAAATAATAGTTCACCATTTACTGTTACTGATGATCTGTTGACACAACAAGCATCGAAATATAAATATGTTGTGGATTCATATAATACTAATGTGCCGGCTTCGCAACGGTACGGGATCACAGTATGGAACGTTACCGATGCGGATAGTTGGATCGTAACCAGTCTTGGGAGAACAGATTTTCCAACTTTGTTTAATAGCAGTTATCAGAAAAAACCGGCATATATTTCCTTTAAACAAGGATTAAAATAATTTTTAAAAAAATAAACATAAAACGATGAGCACAGCAACCGACACCAGGGAATACTTTAAAACAATTGGAAAAGTAAAATATGAAGGAGTTGAATCGAATAATCCTTTTGCTTTTCGCTGGTATGATGAAAATAAAATGGTAGGAGGCAAATCAATGAAAGATCATTTGCGCTTTGCTTGCGCATACTGGCATAGTTTTAATGGCAGTGGCGCCGATCCTTTTGGCGAGCCTACACATTTATTTGAATGGGATAAAAAATCTGATGCTATAGAAAGAGCAAAAGACAAAGCAGATGCAGCTTTTGAATTCATTACGAAGCTTGGCTTGCCTTATTATTGTTTTCATGATGTTGACGTAGTTGACTATACGAATGATGTAAAGGAGAATGATAGGAGATTAAAAGCGATAACAGATTATTTAAGCGAGAAACAATCGGAAACTGGCGTGAAGCTTCTCTGGGGCACTGCAAATCTTTTTTCCAACAGAAGATACATGAATGGAGCCGCTACTAATCCTGATTTTCATGTGCTGTCTCATGCAGCAGCGCAAGTGAAAGCAGCATTGGATGCAACGATCACATTGGGCGGGGAGAATTATGTATTCTGGGGTGGGAGAGAAGGCTACATGAGTTTGCTGAATACAAACATGCAAAGAGAGAAAGAACACATGGCAAAATTTTTACATGCCGCAAAAGATTATGCGAGAAAAAATGGTTTCAAAGGAACATTCTTTATTGAACCTAAACCCTGTGAGCCAAGTAAACATCAATATGATTACGATTGCGAAACAGTGATCGGTTTCTTACGTCAATATGATCTGTTGAATGATTTTAAAATAAATGTCGAAGTAAACCATGCAACTTTGGCTGGCCATACATTTACTCATGAATTACAAGTTGCTGCTGATGCTGGTTTGCTTGGAAGCATTGATGCCAATCGTGGCGATTATCAAAATGGCTGGGATACAGATCAATTCCCCAATGATGTTAATGAATTAACTGAAGCGATGCTTGTGATCTTACAAGCTGGTGGTTTCAAAGGCGGCGGAATAAACTTTGATGCAAAGATCCGGCGTAATTCAACCGATGCTGATGATCTGTTTCATGCACATATCGGTGGCATAGATACTTTTGCAAGAGCATTACTAACAGCTGATAATATTTTAAATAAATCTGATTTTAAAAAACTTCGAAAAGAAAGATATGCTACATTCGATAGTGGTAGAGGAAAAGAGTTTGAAGAGGGAAAGCTATCTTTAGAAGACCTCAGAACCTATGCTATTGAAAATGGTGAACCTGCTGTAAAAAGTGGTAAACAGGAATACCTGGAAAATATTATTAACCGGTACATATAAAATTCGCCAAAACTCAACTCTAATAACCAAAATCAACAATCATGAATTTTCTCGGCACATGGGACTGGATTTTTCTTATCGCTTATATGTTGGTCATAGCAGGTATTTCTATATGGTCTATCAGGAAGGCCAAAGATTCACCAACAGATTATTTTCTTGCCAATCGTAACCTGGGCTGGTGGGTAATTGGTGCATCTATACTTGCATCCAATGTTGGTTCAGAACATATTGTTGGACTTGCCGGCGCTGCTGCTAAAACAGGAACGCCTCTTGGTCATTATGAACTGCATTCATGGATCGTATTAATATTAGGATGGGTATTTGTTCCATTTTATATGCGTAGTAACGTATATACAATGCCGGAATTTTTGGAAAGAAGATTCAATGCCAAAGCAAGACGCCTATTGTCAATTATTCAATTGTTGAGTTATGTAATTGCCAAAGCTTCAGTAACCATTTTTGCAGGCGCATTAGTATTTAATCAAATACTCGGAGTGGATTTTTGGACCGGCGCTATCATACTTGTTATGGTAACAGGTGTGTATACAATGTTTGGAGGTTTGCATGCAGTAATGTACACAGAGGCAATTCAGGCGTTTGTTTTATTGATCGGCTCAGCTGTTTTATTGTATATGGGGCTAGATAAAGTAGGTGGTTGGAATGGGATGATAGCAGCAATTCCTGGGGAAAAACTGAATATGTTCCGCCCACTCAGTGATCCTGATTTTCCCTGGCTGGGAATACTTTTTGCCTCTCCGATAGTCGGTATATGGTATTGGTGCACGGATCAGCATATCGTTCAACGTTGCCTGGCTGCAAGAGATGAAAAACAAGCAAGAAGGGGAACTATTTTTGCAGCATACTTAAAGCTTCTTCCTTTTTTTATATTTCTTATTCCCGGGTTAATAGCTTTTGTTTTACATCAAAGAGGTGAATTAATATTACCTAACAACGCAGACGGAACACCTGATTATAATGCTGCTTTTCCAGCAATGGTTGAGCAGATCATGCCTGTTGGATTAAGAGGGTTACTCGCAGGTGGGTTACTGGCAGCCTTAATGGCTTCGCTGGCCTCAGTATATAATGCATGCTCTACTTTGTTTACCATGGATATTTACCAAAAAATGAAACCACAGGCAAGCGGTAAGGAGCTTGTTAAAGTAGGTCGTATTGCTACAGGTGTTGTAGTGATACTTGGTATGATATGGATACCAATGATGGGAAGGATTTCAAACACGTTATATGAGTACCTGCAAAGTGTACAATCATATTTAGCTCCTCCGATTGCAGCGGTATTTTTGTTTGGTGTATTTTTTAAACGCATTAATGCAACGGGTGCTTATTCTGCTATGGTAGCCGGGTTTGTTTTGGGAATAATCAAACTTACACTAGAACTGTTTCAGGACAATCTAAGCGGTTTATTATATGATTTTGCCACTATCAACTTCCTGTATTTCTGTATTTATTTATTCCTGTTTTCTGTAGCCTGGATGGTCATAGTAAGTTTATTTACTGCTAAGCCAAGCGAGGAGCAGATAAAGGGATTGACGTTTGCCACAACGGTTGCAGAAGACCGGGCGGCAAGCCGTGCAAGCTGGAATGCAAAGGATGTGATCCTTTCATTGATAGTAGTTGCGATCATAGTAGCAGTGTTTATTTACTTCTCACCGTTAGGTGTAGGCAAGTAATATTTAAAAAAATCATAATAGTCGTGAGATGAATTCATTCACAATTTACGTCTCACGATCACGAAAAGTAATAAGTGATGTTGATGCATCAAACCATGCGATGGTTCGGGCCAAATGACCCGGTAAGTTTATCTGATATACGACAAGCAGGTTGTGAAGGTGTTGTTACAGCGCTACACCATATACCTGTGGGTGAAATATGGACAGTTGAAGAGATCAATAAAAGGAGATCTGTCATTGAAGAAGCAGGGATGACATGGACAGTTATTGAGAGCTTACCTGTAAGTGATGATATAAAAAGACAAAACGGAAACTATCTCCGGCATATCGAAAATTATAAGCAAAGTATTCGCAATGTTGCTGCTTGCGGATTAAAAGTGATCACGTATAACTTCATGCCAGTACTTGATTGGCTACGGACAGACACGCAATATGAAATGCCAGATAAAAGCACGGCACTTTATTTTAATCGTGTCGATTATTTGGTTTTTGAACTGTACATACTAAAAAGACCCGGTGCTCAGAAAGATTTTTCTGCAGATGAACTTGCAAAAGCAAAAAAACGAAATGATGAATTGTCTGCTGAGCAAAAACAGAAATTATATTCTAACATGATGTTGGGCTTGCCCGGAAGTGATGACTCATTTACTCCAGAATTAGTGTTAACTGAATTAAAAAAATATGAGGGCATTAATGCTAATAAATTAAAAGAGCATCTTTTTTATTTTTTAAATCAAGTGGTTCCTGTTGCTGAAGAGTGTGATGTAAAAATGGCCATTCATCCAGATGATCCTCCGTATTCAGTATTGGGTTTACCAAGGATAATAAGTACAGAAAATGATGCGGCTGCTATGCTTGAAGCTGTTCCTTCTCCTGCAAACGGTTTGTGTTTTTGTACAGGGAGTTTTGGTGCAAGACCTGATAATGATATTCCGAAAATGCTAAAGCGATTTGGAGATCAGGTTCATTTTCTTCATCTGCGAAATACAAAACGTGATAGTGAAGGAAATTTTTATGAAGCTGATCATTTGGCTGGCGATACAAATATGTTTGAAGTTGTAAAAGAAGTATTACAGATACAAAAAAGAAGAAATATTTCTCTCCCCATGCGACCAGATCATGGACACCAGATGCTGGATGATCTAAAAAAGAAAACCTATCCCGGTTATTCTGCCATTGGAAGATTAAGAGGTCTTGCAGAGTTACGGGGCCTTGAATTCGGAATATATAAATCAATGGCTTAATAAGATTGGTTTAATTTTAAGTTGTGAATTAAAGCAATGCCAAAAATCATTACGATCACATTCAGTCCTTGCATAGATAAAAGCACTTCAATTCCGGCCCTTGTGTCAGAAAAGAAATTAAAATGTTCTGCTCCAAAACTTGAACCAGGCGGTGGAGGAATAAACGTAGCAAGAGCCATAAAAAAATTAGGAGGAGAAGCTATTGCTATATATCCATCAGGTGGATATACCGGCAAACACTTTAATGCTTTATTGTCAAACGAAGAAGTTCCAGCAACTATCATTGAATCAAAAAATGAAACGAGAGAAAATATTGTTGTGCTGGATGAATCAAATGATCAACAATATCGGTTTGGTATGCCCGGAACAGAATTGCTTGAGCAGGAATGGAGAAAATGTATTCACACAATTGAAGAGATCAATGATGTTGAATTTATTATCGCCAGTGGTAGTTTACCGCCGGGAGTTCCGCTTGATATATATGCCCGTCTTGCAGTGATTACAAAAAAGAAAAATGCAAAATTAATTGTAGATACCTCAGGTGATGCGCTGAAACATGCAGCAAAAAAAGGCGTGTATTTGCTTAAACCCAATCTGGGGGAATTGAGCTCATTAATGGATATGGCAAAAATTAATGAAAATCAAATTGAAGAGATTGCCCAAATAGCAATTCAGAAAGGATTTTGCGAATTACTTGTTATTTCAATGGGTGAAAAGGGAGCAATGCTTGTTACTAAAAATGAAATTCACCAGGTTATCCCTCCTTCAGTAAAAAGAAAAAGTACAGTAGGTGCTGGGGATAGTATGGTGGCAGGAATGGTATTGGCATTATCTCAAGGCAGGAATTTAAAAACAACATTGCAATATGGTGTGGCCTGTGGCACTGCTGCAACAATGAATGCTGGAACGGAATTGTGCAGAAAAGAAGATGTAGAAAAACTTTTTGAATTGATTAAAAAGCCATAGTTAATTTATCTACTATTTCCCAGTTTAATTTTTTTCTCATTCATAACAAAGCGAAATAAAGATTCATCGGTCGTTAGACTTACTTTTGCGGTGAATGAAACAACTGAAAGCTTTAAATAAATATTTTTGGAAATACAGGGTAAGGCTTGGCATTGGCGCATTATTCATCATTGTCTCAAACTACTTTGCAGTACTTGTTCCGCAGATAACAAGATTTATTATTGATCATGTTCAAAAAAGCATTGACGCAACACAAAACACTACCAGCCCAGTTGCTAATAATCATGATAGTGAGTATGATTTTTTTGTACTAAAATTTATAAAATGGGTAGAAAGGGATTTTTCACAAAGATCAGACCTATCCAAGATCGTTATTCTCTGCGGTATCACAATTTTATTACTTGCATTGCTTCGCGGTTTTTTTATGTTCCTGATGCGGCAAACGATCATTGTCATGAGCCGGCATATTGAATACGATCAAAAAAATGAAGTCTTTCAGCATTATCAGCAGCTGGATACCTCGTTTTACAAAACACACAGCACCGGCGACCTCATGAGCCGTATGGCAGAGGATGTAGCAAGAGTGAGAATGTTCACTGGCCCAGCCATTATGTATCTTATCAATCTTGTGGCGCTTATTTCATTGAGTTTATTTTATATGCTGAAAAAGGATGTAGAACTGACGGTGTATGTGCTTGCGCCATTACCAATACTTGCCATAACAATCTATTATGTAAACAGCATTATCAATAAAAAAAGTGAGAGGATACAGGCGTTGCTTGCCAATCTTACAACAAATGCACAGGAATCGTATTCCGGTATTCGTGTTATAAAATCATTTGTGCAGGAAAAAGCCATGTTTGGTTTTTTTGATAAGAATAGTGAAGAGTATAAAAAGAATGCGATCGGCCTCTCTAAAGTCGAATCCTTGTATTTTCCATCGATGGCACTACTAATTGGCTTAAGTACGCTGTTGACTATTATGATCGGTGGGTATTATTATATTAATTATGGACTGGAGCGTATGTCACTTGGAACAATCACTGAGTTTGTGATCTATATAAATATGCTCACGTTTCCCGTTAGCGCTATTGGGTGGACAGCAAGCATGATTCAAAGAGCAGCCGCTTCACAAAAAAGGCTAAATGAATTTTTAGATACCAAGCCAGTAATTAATGATCAACCATTGGCGAAAAAAATTAAGATCGATGGCAATATTCAATTTAGTAATGTAGATTTTACTTATTCACATACAGGTATTGAGGCGTTAAAGAATTTTAGCTTATCGATAAAAAAAGGGGAGAAGGTAGCTATCATTGGTAGAACGGGCAGCGGCAAATCTACTGTTGCGCAGCTGTTATTGAGAATGTATGATACGACCAATGGAGCTATTGAATTGGAGGGAACAGATATCCGGGAAATTGATCTTAGATCATTGCGGGAACAAATTTCCTATGTTCCACAGGATGTTTTTCTTTTCAGCGATTCTGTTGCCAACAATATTTCATTTGGAATGAAAGATGGCAGCATGCTCCAAGTGGAAAAAGCGGCATTACAGGCTAGTGTTCATAAAGATATTCTGGGCTTTCGGGAAAAATATGCAACAATGATCGGCGAAAGGGGCGTTACACTAAGTGGCGGGCAAAAGCAAAGGATCTCAATCGCCCGGGCATTAATAAAAGACCATGGATTAGTGATCTTCGATGATTGCCTTAGTGCTGTAGATACAAAAACAGAAAATGAGATCATCGGCAATTTATATGAATACCTGGAAAACAGGACTGCTATTATAATAACACATCGCATTTTCTCGCTCTTTCATTTTGATAAGATAGTAGTGATAGAAGACGGCAGAATAGTAGAAAAGGGAACCCATGAGGAGCTAATCAGTTTAAATGGCTTCTATACCGAATTGTACAACCGCCAGCAACAGCAGGACTCCCAGGCCCGGTAAGAAAAATTACACAGACGGGAAACAAAATCCCCACAAATTTGGCTATATCAAAAACATAATTATATTTGTGACTGCCTAAGAATATGATTATTAATCAGTAAAACAACTAACTGTGGCGTACGAGAATAACAACGAAAACAAAATGGAAAGCATTTACAGCAAACGGATTCGTGCTGGTAAACGCAGGACTTATTTCTTTGATGTAAGAACAACTCGTGGTAATGATTATTACCTGACAATTACCGAGAGCCGTAAACGGTTTAATGATAACGGTTATGACCGTCATAAGATCTTCCTTTATAAAGAGGATTTTAATAAGTTTATAAAAGCACTTGGCGAAGCGGTTGATTATGTAAAGACTGAGTTGATGCCCGATTTTGATTTCGATGCATTCAATCATGATAATTTGCCAGAAAACGGCGAAAGTGAGAACCCAGAAGCAGCAGTAGCCACTACTGTGAATACTGAAAAAGCAGAAACGGAAACTGAATCTGAACCTGCTCCAGCACCATCTGATAATGGAACACATGAAGATGTAGATAAATGGTAAATGCCTTTTAAGTAATTATACTAAGTAGAGCCCTCAAGTATTTTGAGGGCTTTTTAATTGTTGCAATTTTTATATTTTGTTTCCGTTTAATTACTTAGCCTTAATAAGTTATTGTAGTTATAAATCCAATTTTCTATGCGAAATAAGTCTACACTCGTAGTGCTGACTGCACTATTTTCTATTTTTGGCTATTACACCTGGGAGCATTTTTCAGATAAAAAAAATAGAGAGAACAAGAGACTTATTAAAGTAACAGAAAAGAAGAAACGATTGATGCTTCACCATCCGCAGGATGGCATGGATAAAGCAATGACCCAGGAGTTTGAATCAACTAAAGATCCAGCGTTAAATATAGTTCCAAGAGAAAGATTGCTTGCAGCTAATAATTACAGAAAGCAAAAGCTTGAATCCACATCCAATCGTATTTCAACAGCAGTTTCAGGTATTAGCTGGAATGAAAGAGGACCAAATAATGTTGGTGGTCGTACCCGTGCAATTATGTATGACCTGAATGATGCTGGAAATGGGTACAAAAAAGTTTTTGTAGGAAGCATCGGTGGCGGATTGTGGGTAACTACTGATATTACTGCTGGCACGCCAGCCTGGTCAAGAATTGATGATTTTATGGGTAATCTTGCGGTATCTACTTTAGCTCAGGACCCTTCAAATACACAAAACATTTATTTGGGTACTGGTGAGGGGTGGTTTAATCTTGATGCGATCCGTGGAGGAGGTATATGGAAATCAAGTAACGGCGGAACATCCTGGACACAACTTTCTTCTACTAACAATTCAAGTTTTTATTACACACAGAAGATAGTCGTGACAAGTACAGGTGTTGTGCTTGCTGCAACTAAAAACGGAATACAAAGATCAACTGACGGTGGCACTTCATGGACCAAAGTACTTGGGGCTGGTATAGGTGGAGGTTCTGACAATAGAGCTGCCGACCTGGAAATTGGGGCTAATGGATATATTTATGCGAGTGTAGGTTTTTATACATCATTTGATGGTATTTATCGTTCCACTGACGGAGGAATTAACTGGGCTAAGATCTATACATCTTTAGCGGATGAAAGACGTATCGAGTTAGGTTGTGCACCATCAGACCAGGATGTTGTTTATGCATTGGTCGAAGACGATGATAATCCCAATCCAGCTGGAATAAAAAAAATAATATCTACAACTAATGCAACTTCTGGCACACCTACATGGAATACGTTGACAACTCCTAACTGGTGTGACCAGGGAATTATGAAGACCGATTTTACAAGAGGGCAAGCATGGTATGATTTGATTGCAACAGTAGATCCATCAAATGCAAACACAGTATTTATTGGAGGAGTTGATGTTTTAAAATCAACAGATGGTGGCAATGCCTGGACACAGGTGTCGACGTGGGCAGGAAGTTGCACAGGTACACAAATGCATGCGGACAATCACTTGATCGTTTTTAAACCTGGTTCTACCACTGAATTTCTTATGGGTAATGATGGTGGTATCTATCGGACCACAGATGGAGGAACAACGATTACTTCAAGGATTTCTGGTTATAATGTTACTCAGTATTATGCTTGCGCTATACATCCGACAAGTACTAATTATTTTCTAGCAGGAGCGCAGGATAACGGCACCCAAAAATTTTCTACTTCTGGTATAAATGCAACGTCAAATGCAAGTGGTGGTGATGGTGCCTTTTGTCATATCGACCAAACAGACGGAATTGTACAGGTCACTTCTTATGTATATAACAATTATTACGTTTCTGTTAATGGAGGTAATACATTTATTCAAAGACAATTTGGAAATACGGGTTCATTTATAAACCCAACCGATTATGATGATAATGCAAACATTCTTTATGCTGGAAATTCGGCGGGTAGTTTTTTTAGATGGAATAATCCAGAAACAGCCGGTACAAGCACTAATAATGTAACGGTAACTAATTTTGCCGGCGCAAATGTTTGTCATGTTTCAGTTTCTCCGCTTACTTCAAACAGGGTTTACTTTGGATTAAATAATGGATCTGTTGTGAGAGTTGATAATGCAAATAGTGGAACCTCAATTTCTGGTACTATTATAAAAGCCGCGACAGGTGTAGCTGGAAGTGCCACTATTTCATGTATTGCAGTTGATGGTGCTAATGAAAACCATATGCTTGTTACATATAGCAATTATGGTATGACCAGTATCTATGAATCATTAAATGCAACACAGGCTTCACCAACATGGACAGCAGTTGAAGGAAACCTTCCTGATATGCCTGTTCGTTGGGCAATGTTCGATCCGAGAAATTCTGATTGGGCTTTAATTGCAACCGAGTTGGGAGTTTGGTCAACCAATGATCTTAATGGGGGGTCAACCGATTGGGATCCTACTAATACAAGTCTTGCAAATGTTAGAGTTGACATGTTACAATACCGTGCAAGTGATAGAACAATAGCTGCGGCTACCCATGGTCGTGGATTGTTTACTGCAGTCATTCCAATCACAACTACACCCGATATAAGTTTTACTTCATCATCTGCAGCTGCAGCCGAACTTACTACGACTACAAGTGGTTGCCGTTCGTATACTGATTACTCGATCAATATGCAAATTGCAAATGCACCAACGGGAGATGCAAATATTACAGTGTCTGTTCAAGGGGGAGCCTCTGCGACACAAGATGTCGATTATGAATTTACAACAAACGGGAACTTTGCCTCACCAAGCAATACATTTGTTTTTTCAAGCGGGGCAACCTCATCAAAAACGATCAATCTCCGTATTTATGATGATGCTGAAGTGGAAGCAACCCAATTTTTCACTCTAATTTATTCGATATCGGGCAGCACAAATGCCCAGGCCGGATCTTCGAATCAAACATATACATTTAATATCAATGATAATGATGCTGCGCCAACCGCAGCATCTAGTTCAGACTATATTGTCTCAAATTATGATGCCAGTTCAAATGCAACCTCACCATTTCAAAGCGGCAGCAGAAGAGCAAGAAACCAGTTTTTGATCTTAGCTTCTGAGTTAACAACAGCTGGCTTGGTTGGTAACAAGCAATTAACAGCACTTGCATTTAATATTCTTACAAAAAATTCTGCTCAACCATTTATAGGTTATACAATTTCGATAGGTCATACTACAGCTACGAATCTTAGCACAGGATTTATTTCACCAACATTTATACAGGTTTATACAGGAAATTATACAGTACCCGGTACAGGTTGGCAAACAATTACTTTTTCTACACCATTTACATGGAATGGGACTGATAATCTTGTAGTGCAGGTATGCTTCGATAATGGCAATGGATCACCTACTTCTTCAAACGACATTTTACAAGGGACTCTTACTCCATTAGGAACAGGAACAATAGCCACTACCCTGCATACTGCAAATGGTGGCGGAACAGATGGTTGTGTATTAAGTGCAAGTGCGATCAGTGAAAGCCGTCCTCAATTCAGATTTACACAAGCAACCCCTCCAACACCTATTGAAAGTGCATTGAACGCTACAAGATCTTTTTATCTCGGCCCGAATGCAGACGTTTATTTATATTCTGCTGCAGATGGAGAATTAATTGGAAGAATTCAAAACCTGAGTTCGCATGATTATGGTTGTACAAGTATCGAAATAGTTCGTGCAGGAACTGGTATTTCACAATTCTGGAATACAAATATTGCAAACTACATCATGAATAAAGCGTTCAGAGTTATTCCAACAAACAATAATCCATCAGGCCAATACACAATTACGCTCTATTTATCATCAACGGAGGTAACGGGATGGCAAACTGCAACCAGTCAATCTTGGTCTAATATCCAATTGATCAAATTACCAAGCCTTATAAATAATGTTACTCCTGCAAACCCAGAGCCAGATGGAGTAGGAACGGTACAAGTAGTAACACCTACATTAGGAACATTAGGAACCAATTATTCACTATCATACACTTTCAGTAATGGATTCTCAGGCTTTGGCGCAGGCATACCGTCGGCACAAGGAACATTGGCAATTGAATTACTGAGCTTCACCGGAAAATTACAAAGTGAAAAAGTTAAATTGAACTGGTCAACAGCATTTGAACAAAACAGTAAAGGATTTGAAATTGAAAAATCACTTGATGGTGTTAATTTCAGAAACATCGGTTTTGTTGCAGGAGCAGGCAATAGTATTGCAACAAGAAGCTATGGATTCACAGATCCGCAACGTGCAGTAGAATTCAATTACTATCGTTTGAGGCTAGTTAATATTGATAACACGTTTGATTATAGTGATGTAGTATTGGTAAAAAATACTTTTGGCAAGCAGGATGTTTATCTTGCTGGTAATCCGATAACAAATAGTATAAATATCCAATTTGCTAAAACACCCAATGGCAAAGTTGCTGTAAGCATTTATGATATGAAAGGGAGTAAGGTTTATGAAGTAACATATAACAATTATACTCAAACTTCATTACAAATAAATACCACGAATAAACTATTAGCTCATGGTATTTATTCTATAAAAGTTGAAACAGCAGGTAAGATTTATAATTTGAAAGCGATCAAGTAATCCGAAGCTGATTTATACATAAACTAAGCCCCTTCATAGAAGGGGCTTTTATTTGCAATTATTTTTGGGGAATGATTTCATTTGGTGGTGAGAAACCAGGAGGCATGCCGGTTATTTTTGTTCCTTTACCCAATACTGGCATATTGAATTGTGACATATCAGGTACAAGACAAGGCATATTATCCTGTGGCAAGGCATATACTCTTGTACCATTATTAGTGTAAACTAGTGTGCCCATGTGTTGCCTCTTTCTAACTTTTTGAATTAACTCCATAGTTTTCTGCAAAGAATCTATTGACATGCTTTTATCTAGTGGTAAAATAAAAGTACCATTGGCATCAGACCAGATTATTTTTCCCATGGCTCGACTGAGCGGTTGAATTTTTCCTGGAGGCTTTTTAAAAGAATCTTTTGGGAGATTATTTTCCCTGAACTTTTTAAAATCATAATAAGGTTCCTGTGCAGATGCTTTTATGAAAAATAAAACAGGCAATAAGAAAAATAACTTTTTCATAGCAGGTTTATTTCTGTTAAGTTAAATCATTTTTCATTTCCTTGAAAAGATTTATCAGGCTATTAGTAGAAGAATCGTGTGATGAAATCTGTTCATCATCCCTTAATTCAGGTAAAATTTTATTTGCCAATTGTTTCCCAAGCTCAACGCCCCATTGATCAAAGCTGAAAATATTCCAGATAATTCCCTGTACAAAAATTTTATGCTCATATAATGCGATCAATTGTCCTAAAGTAAATGGAGTAATCTTTTTTATTAAAATAGAGTTCGTGGGCCTATTGCCAGCAAAAACTTTGTAGGGGAGGAGTTTTGAAATTGTTTCATTGCTTAAACCGGAACTTTCCAGTTCCGCCTCCGCTTCTTCTTCAGTTTTTCCATTCATCAATGCTTCTGTTTGAGCAAAAAAATTGCTCATTAGTTTTTGATGATGATCGCCAATTGGATTATGGCTTTGTGCTACACCAATAAAATCACATGGTATTAAAGGCGTCCCTTGGTGTATCAATTGGTAAAATGCATGTTGGCCATTTGTTCCTGGTTCGCCCCAAATGATCGGACCGGTTGCATATTCAACTTGTTCGCCATTTCTGTCAACTGATTTTCCGTTGCTTTCCATATTCCCCTGTTGAAAGTAAGCAGCAAACCGATGCAGGTATTGATCGTAAGGAAGTATAGCCTCACTTTGTGCACCAAAAAAATTAGTGTACCATAGTCCTATCAAAGCCATCAACACGGGTATATTCTTTTCAAAAGAAGCATTCTTAAAATGCTGATCGCTGTCATAAGCACCTGCAAGTAGTTCTTCAAAATTTTTATACCCAATAGTTAATGCTATTGATAAACCAATAGCACTCCAAAGTGAATAACGTCCACCTACCCAATCCCAGAACCGAAACATATTCCTTTTATTGACCCCGAATTTTACTACCGCAGCTTCATTTGTACTTAACGCTGCAAAATGTTTGGCAATATGTTTTTCATCGATGGCATACCCAAGAAACCAATCCCTGGCTGTAAAAGCATTCGTCATCGTTTCCTGTGTGGTAAATGTTTTTGATGCTATAAGAAAAAGCGTTCTTTCTGGTTTTATTTTCTTTAAGACCTCGGCGATATGTGTGCCATCGATATTCGATACAAAAAAGGTTTGAATATCTTCCAGCCAGTAAGGTTTTAAAGCTTCGGTTACCATTAGCGGGCCAAGGTCACTTCCGCCAATGCCAATATTGACAATGTATTTTATTCTTTTTCCTGTATAACCTCTCCATCTTCCATCATGCACACGGCTGCAAAAATTTTTCATTTGCTTTAATACCTTTCTTACATCCGGCATCAAGTCTTTGCCTTCGGCAAATACCGGTTCAGTAGAAAGGTTCCTTAATGCTGTATGTAGAACAGCTCTCCCTTCTGTTTCATTTATTTTTTCTCCATTAAACATAGCATCAATTCCGTCTTTCAATTTGCATTCGTTAGCCAATTGAAGCAATAGTTGAATTGTTTTGTCACTGATGATGTTTTTAGAGTAATCAAAAACAACATCACGATTAGAGATAGAATATTTTGAGAACCTTACAGGATCTGCTTTGAATAATTCTCTGATATGCACACTCTTCATTTCAGAAAAATGTTCTTGTAAGGATTTCCAGGCTGTTGTATTTGTAGGGTTGACTTTAGGTAACATACTTCTTAAAGAGCTTTAATAATTTCAATTGTTTTATTGACCATTTCTTGGGTTATATCAAGATGTACAACTAATCGTACACGATCAGGAGCTATAGCATAGCAAAGAATGTTTTTCTGTTTTAATTTCTCAACGATCTGTGCAGCTGCTACAGAAGGAACAGTTTCAAAAATGATGATGTTTGTTTCAACTGGAAAAACAGATTTAGTTATAGAAGTTTTAGCAATCACTTCGCCAATCTGCTTTGCATTATCATGATCCTGCTTTAGTCTTTCAATATTATTTTTTAAGGCGTAAATACCTGCAGAAGCAAGAAAACCTGCTTGTCTCATTCCACCACCAAATACTTTTCGAATCCGCCTTGCTTTTTTTATAAGATCCTTTTTACCAAGCAATACACTGCCAACTGGGCAACCAAGACCCTTGCTTAAACAGATCGAAATGCTATCAAAGGTTTCGCCGTATTGTTTTGGTGTTTCCTTTTTTGTGATCAATGCATTCCATAATCTTGCCCCATCCAAATGAAGAGCAAGATTATTTGCAACACATACCTCTTCAATTTTTTTTATTTCATTAAAATCATAACAACTGCCTCCGCCACGGTTACTCGTATTCTCAAGGCAGACTAAGCTTGTATTAGCTTTATGATTATCATCAGTACTATTAATTGCAGCCTTTACCTGTGTAGCATTTATCCTTCCCCTGTCGCCACATAAAAGCTTTACTGAGGCTGCTGAATTAAATGCAATACCCCCGCCTTCATATTGGTAAACATGTGCACTTTCGTCGCAAATCACCTCATCACCAGGTTGTGTGTGGCACTTAATGGCAATTTGGTTCGTCATAGTTCCGGAAGGGCAGAAGAGGCCAGATTCCATTCCAAACATATCGGCTGACATTTTTTCCAATTCATTTATTGACGGATCCTCACTGAAAACATCATCACCAACTTTCGCATTTATCATCGCTTGCAGCATTCCCGGTGTTGGTTTTGTAACAGTGTCCGATCTAAAGTCAATAATCATCATTCTAATTTCCTGCAATATAAACAGGCAGTCGGTGAAATCGAAACTCCTCTTTAATCCGAGGTAAACCATTTTTTGCCGGCAATTGGTGCTGCCTTGCCGGTCAGTCATTGTCCTTCGCTTACCAGGCCATTACCTTCATTTCATGATTGATCATAGTTGAATAAACCCTTTATATAACATAAATACCACTAATCATGAATAAGAAGATTACTGTAACCAGATTTTGAGGCCAGCGTCATATTGATGTCATGGGAACCGGCCACTTATCAAGAAATATGGCCGTTTATTTTAAAACAATGTACTTGGCATTAACAAGTACCTATCTTTGAACTGTAATTAATAAAAGCGAGTACTAACACTCTTAAACCATTCAAAATGAGAAAGTTTTTAATCTTATTGATAGCCATTACAACCTTATCCTTTACCAGCCAGGCACAAAAGAGCCTCGGAAAGGTTACTGGTCAGGTAATCGACGGAAATACTAAAACGATTGAGGCAGCAACCATTACTTTGTTGCGAGCCAAGGATTCAAGTGTAGCGAAAATCAGCGCTGCTAACAAAGACGGCAATTTCGTATTTGAAAATGTAAGTGAAGGGAGATACTTCGTTTCAATTACTGCTGTTGGCCATACTAAAGGGTTTTCAGAGTTATTTGAGATTACGCCGACAAATACAAATGTTACACTTAAAACAATTGAACTGGTTCCTCTTCCCAAAGATCTTACGGGAGTAACAGTGGCCGCTAAAAAGCCTTTGATCGAATATAAAATAGATAAAATGGTCGTGAATGTTGAAGCCTCTATTACCAATGTAGGTACTTCAGCTTTGGAAGTGTTGGAAAAATCTCCGGGTGTTTCGATCGATAAAGATGGCAACATCAGTTTAAAAGGAAAACAAGGTGTCCAGATATACATTGATGGGAGGCCTTCTTATTTGTCAGGTGCAGATTTGGCAAATTACCTGCGCAATCTAAGCAGCAATCAATTGGATCAAATTGAAATAATGACTAACCCGCCTGCAAAATATGATGCAGCCGGTAATGCAGGTATTATTAATATCAAAACAAAAAAGACCAAGCAATTTGGATATAGTGGAAGCATATCTTCCACATGGAGCCAGGGACGTTATCCAAAAGTGAGTGAGTCGTTCAATTTTAATTACAGAAAAAATAAATTGAACCTCTTTACTACGCTTGGATATAACTATCGCAAAAACTGGCAGGATCTGGATATTCAAAGAAAATTCATTGAGCATTCTACCAAAGAAGTCAAATCACATTTCGACCAGGAATCAAGAATTAAAGATGAAGGTCAATCTTATAATGCGAAGGTTGGGTTTGATTATTTTTTAAATAAGAAAACAACATTTGGTGCTGTTGTTACAGGATATTATAACCCGGGATTGTTCACTAATCAAAGTGATGTTCTTATTTCAGATGCTAATCAAGTCTTATTGAGCCAAACTCTTGCTAAAACAAGCAATGACAGAGAATGGAAAAATTTCAGCACAAATGTAAACTTCCGTCACTTACTCGATACTACCGGGCAGGAGATAACAGCTGACTTTGACTATCTCGCATATAGAACTTCAAATTCACAATACCTGGTTAATGCATATTATGATCCTAATGGCATGCCAACTAAAAAAGCTGATACTTTGGTAGGCAGTCTACCACAAGAGATAGATATTTATTCAGCTAAAGTTGATTACACTTTACCATTAAAAAAAGGTGCAAAGTTTGAAGCAGGTGTAAAAACAAGCTTTGTAGAAACAGATAACAATGCTGTTTATGATAGTGTTAATTATGGCACGAGAGTTCCGGATTATGGCCGCAGCAATCATTTTATTTATAAAGAGAATGTGAATGCCGCCTATGTAAATTACACGAGGCCTCTTTCAAAAAAATGGTTTGGTCAATTTGGTTTGAGACTTGAAAATACAAATGCAACAGGAGACCAGGTAACAACAGGCGAGAATTTCGATCGTCATTACACACAATTATTTCCAACAGCATTTATACAATTCAAACCAAGTGATAAAAATAGTTTTGTGTTGAATTATGGTCGTCGTATTCAAAGGCCCAATTACCAGGATCTGAATCCATTCATTCTTTTCCTTGATAAATACACTTTTGAGCAAGGCAACCCGAATCTGCAACCACAATTTGCCCATAATATTGAACTTACTCATAGCTTCAAAGGAATTATAAATACAACTTTGAACTATACTAAAACAACTGATATTATCAATGAAGTGCTTCAGCAAAACACTGACAAAAATGAAACCTATATAAAGAAAGACAATATTGCAAAGCAGCGTCAATACGGAATATCAGTTAGTGCGAGTGGAACAATTAAAAAATGGTGGACTCCGAACTTGTGGGCAAATCTTTATAACAACGCCTTTGAAGGCGTAATAAATGGTGATCCTATAAAGACAGGAGCCACAACCCTCCAGGCTAATCTTCAAAATCAATTTAAACTCGGAAAAACACTGAGTGCTGAACTAAGTGGGTATTATAATTCAGGTGGGGTTCAAGGTGTTTTCCAAATCAAAAGTTTTGGAATGGTAAACATGGGGATCAGTCAGCAAGTGTTTAAAGGAAAGGGGACATTAAGATTAACTGGTCGCGACGTATTCCGCACTCAGAAAATAAAAGGTCATGTGGAGTACAGCAACATCGATGCTTCCTTCCAGCAACGTCGTGATTCAAGACAGGTAGCACTTGGCTTTACATATCGTTTTGCAAAAGGAAAAGTTGGTAATACACCTAAAAGAAAAACAGGCGGAGCAAGTGATGAACAAAACCGTGTAAAGACAGGAGAATAAAAAAGATACAACCATTAGATCAAGTATAGCCCTGAAAAAATACAAGCAGTCAGTTTTAGTTTTAGAAAAGCAAACCCGTTTTTTTCAAAACGGGTTTTTCTTTTAACAAATTTTCACAAATATTGTTCATTAAATAAGATTCTTACCGCTTGTGTATAGGTAAGTAGTATTTGCCCTTCAACACTACATCTACGAATCTTATCATAATTCGTTTCATAAAAGATTTTATTCGCTGCAATTTTATACAGTAGCCATTTATCAACTAAAGTATAGCCCTATTATGAGAAAGTTATTTACCCTTTTAACAAGCTTATTATTATCTGCAGTTATCTTTTCACAAACTAAGATTGGTAAAGTATCAGGTATCATTACCGATGAAGCACAAAAGCCAGTACAATCGGCTTCAGTATCATTGTTGCGGGCGAAGGATTCATCGTTGGTGAAAATTGCTGTGACAAATAAAGAAGGAAAGTATGAATTTGAAAATATAAATGAAGGAAAATTCCTTCTATCTGTTTCATCTGTTGGTTTTCAGAAAAAATATGGTCAATCACTAGAGATCACAGCTGCTAACTCATCCTTCAATGCTGCAACCATCAGTCTTTCAGCAGATGCTAAATCAATGCAGGAAGTAACGGTGACCGCTAAAAAACCATTCATTGAAACAAAGCTAGATAAAACTGTAGTTAATGTTGATGCTTCGCCAACAAGTTCCGGCTCTAATGCTCTTGATATTTTGGAAAAATCACCGGGTATTACTGTGGACAATGATGGCACTATCAGTCTTCGCGGCAAACAGGGAGTGATAGTATTGATGGATGGCAAGCAGACCTATTTATCAGCAACCGATTTGGCCAATCTTTTGCGCAATATGCCGGCATCCGCACTTGACCAGATCGAGATCATGACGAACCCATCAGCAAAATATGATGCGTCTGGGAATTCTGGTATTATTAATATTAAAACAAAAAAAGGAAAGAATAATGGCTTTAACGGAAGTGTTATGCTTGGTGCAACTACCAGTTTCTATAGTCCTGATGAAGCATTTTACATGATCCCTAAAACACAGAACAGTTTCAATTTTAACTGGAAAAAAAACAAGTTTAATTTCTTTGGCAACTATAATCCAAATGCTTTTCGCGGAATGAACCGCCTGAGTCTTGATAGCAGGTTTCTTGATGAAAATTATAATACCACGGGCTATAATTTCACTGAAACACGTTTCAAATTTGGTAATATTAATCATACATTGAAATTGGGATTGGATTGGTATGCGGATAAAAAGAATATTTTCGGGGTTGTCGTTAGTGGCTTTTCATTCAAAGGACATCCTACACCAACTTCTACTTCCGACCTGTATGATGCAAACATGCAATTGGAAAACAGGCTGGTTTCTTCTACCGATAATGATATTAAGTTTCAAAATGCGACACTTAACCTTAACTGGAAACATTCATTTGATACCACAGGCAGGGAGATAACTGCAGATTTTGATTATGTGACTTATAATAATGTATCAGACATAATGCTGACAACGGATTATTTTACCAGCACATTGCAAAAAACATCCACCACTTATTTAAAGGGGCATTTACCATCTGATATTAATATTTATACTTTCAAAAGCGATTACACACAGCCCGTAAAAGGTGGTGGAAGATTTGAGGCAGGTGTAAAATTCAGCTATGTTAAAAACGACAATCTTGTCAAATATGAGCGGATGGTCAATACCGAATGGGAAACGGATGTTATACGTTCCAATCATTTTATTTATGATGAAACAATAGCAGCAGGATATGTCAATTTTAACAGGGAGATCAAAAAATGGACATTCCAGGCCGGGTTAAGACTTGAAAGTTCTATTTCACACGGCAACCAGGTATATACAAACCAAACTTTTAAAAGAGACACCACAAACTTATTCCCAACTGCATTTATAAGTTATAAACTAGATAAGAAGAACACATTCGCAATTGCTTATGGACGTCGTATACAAAGACCGAATTACCAGGATCTGAATCCATTCATTTATTTCCTCGATACTTTATCATACAGGCAGGGAAATATTTACCTGCGTCCGCAATACACTCATAATGTTGATGTGACACATAGTTTCAATGGCAAGTTTATAACAACATTCAATTACAATAATACAGATGATGTAATTTCTCAAATAGTAAAACCTGAACCTAATAGTAAAATAAGATACCTTACTGTTGATAATGTTGCCAGGTACACCAATATCGGTATTTCTTTTACAGTACCGATCACATTTGCAAAATGGTGGAATGCCAATTTCTTTACAAATGTGTTTAATAATCATTACAAAGGTGTTTACGATTCAATTAATCTTGATATGGCTTATACTTCCTTTACGGCTAACATCACCAATAATTTTACTTTCAAAAAAGGTTGGACTGCTGAATTAAGTGGTTTCTATCGTCATAAGGCTCTTAATGGTCTTACGCAAATGGAACCAGTTTACCAGATGAGCTTAGGAGTTCAAAAACAAATAATGAAAGGAAAAGGTACTCTAAGGTTTAATTTCCGTGATCCATTTGCATGGCAAAAGTTTGAAGGAAGAAATACTTATGGATTGGTTGATGGTGGCTTTATTTCCCGTCCGGATACAAGACAGCTAACCGGAACTTTTACATGGCGCTTTGGGAAGACTGGCCAGCAAAGTCAACCGCGACGTAGAAATAGTAGTTCACAAGACGAACAAAACAGAGTGGGACAGAGCCAATAAAAAAGTTTTCTCATGTGTATTAAAACCTCTCTTTTCTAAGAGAGGTTTTCTTTTTCTATAACTTTATTTTTAAACTCAGCTTAAAATCTTCAATTTTATAAATCTAAAATTAAATTATGCCTTCATTTGATATTGTTTCAAAAGTAGATGCGCAAGCACTGGACAATGCAGTTAATGTGACATCAAAAGAAATAACCAATAGGTTTGACTTTAAAGGAAGTCATGTTGTAATTGATCTGAATAAAAAAGATTTCAAGATCAATATCGAAACTGAAGATGATATGAAAATGCGCCAGCTATGTGATGTACTTATAAGCAGGGCACATAAGCAAGGAATAGATCCGTTAGCATTCGATCTAAGTAAAGAAGGAATGCAAAGTGGTAAAACATGGAAAAAGGAAGTGCAAGTAAGAAATGGCCTTCCGCAGGATGATGCAAAAAAGATAGTTAAACTAATTAAGGACTCCGGAATGAAGGTTCAGGCATCAATAAATGACGACCTTGTGAGAGTAACCGGAAAAAAAATTGATGATCTCCAATCAGTCATTCAACTATGTAAGACATCTAATCTGAACCTGCCTCTTCAATTTGTCAATATGCGGGATTAATTAGTTCATAAACTGTTCATAACTAGTCCAATTTTGTGTATATCTCAAATTTAATTTGTGCAAAACAAGTGAGTATCAAATACGCAAAAAATTTGGAAAGTAGTTTTTATCAAAGCATCTTAGCGTTATAAGATTGAACAAGCCGTCAAAAGCGAGTTTGATCTGAGATCCGGAAAGTCCGTCAAAAGATTCGAAGGGTCTGCGATCAGAGGAATCCGTCAAAAGAAGAATTTGGTCGCTGA
>Ga0193738_1000245_pt1 | contig 37136 bp, 36 predicted proteins | sample L2a1metaG_FD_144927 | JGI IMG/M metagenome (GOLD analysis project Ga0193738, IMG submission 144927) | Soil microbial communities from a riparian zone of the East river system, Colorado, United States - L2a1 | ecosystem: Environmental > Terrestrial > Soil > Riparian zone | place: USA: East River... | reverse complement strand
AACAATGTCTGGAACAGGTCGCAAGATGGCGCTTGAAGCAGGAGGCGCAGCACATGAAGTTTTCTCCGCACATCGACTCTATTGTCTTAACGAGTTCGGTTCCTCATTCTACAATGCGAACAGTGATGAAATTAGAGGAGTCTTTCTTAGGACAGGATACCATCTTTTCGGTGAAGAAAGACTTAACGAAATGCTTGGAGCGGTTAATACTAGAGAAGATTATCGCACACGATCCCACCAATTCAGCCTCGCAGCACTTTATAACAGTGGTTTTTACGATAGCCCTACAGACAGACGAAGAAGCATCACCAACATAGAGGAGATGTGTCTTGCGTACATGGATCGTTTTGATTGGCGTGATGAACTACCGATTATCATTGGTGACTTTGTGGGAATTGAAATACCAATCGACGTTACGATCACTTTCGGATTTGAAGGCGGAACTTCACGAGTGTATCGCTATATTGGACGCGCTGATGGCTTACATTACTCCAGCAGGGCAAAGGATCAGATACGCCTTCACGAGAATAAGACATCATCCCGCCTTAACGACGCATGGGAACTAAGCTTCGAGACATCGCACCAAGTCACCGGCTACATGATTGCATTAGCTGCGATGCTCAACATCGAGTTAGATCAAGCTATAATACTTGGCACAGCATTACCAATGCCAAAGACCTACTCATTAGGTGGGTTGTCACGTGTTGTAGTGAATAGATATTCATTCCAATTAGAGGAATGGTTTGATTGGTTCTTGCATACCGCTGATATCTACGAGCAATACAAGGATGACGTTGTACATGCACCTAAGTACACCATCAGTTGTAATCGTTACTTCTCACCGTGTATGTTTATCCCTTTCTGCGCAGTGCCTCCGAGTGATAGAGTAGAAATGATAGCCGACATGGGAATTGACGAATGGTCGCCAATCCATGACAAATATGGGACAGTCCAAGATGAATAAACGTGTAGTCGTAATGCTGGAAGAAATCATCGACACCAATGATCTCGATGATGATGTCGTAGATGAGATACGCCAAGTAATTGAAGTGTTGATTAAGGAAGAGGAAGTGGAGGCAACGGAACATACTAACTTGGAAGAAGAAGAAGATGCGGAAGGTGAAGGAGAAGAGACACCACCAGCCGCTTGATCTTAGCATTGCGGATCAACCTGACTGTAACTATCACGAGTTACTAATAGCGTTGAATGCTCACAAGGAAGTCACTGTATATAACATGCCTCTACTGGAGCAGAAACCAGTAGAGGTAATTTATACGAGGAAAATGAAATGATAGTCAAGATTGGTGGGACTGAGCGTGTCGAGTCAACAGATGCTATAGCTAGACTAAGTATACTGTTATGGGGCCAGCCGGGAGTTGGTAAGACTACCTTTGCAGCCACGATGCCGGGACGTAAAGCGCTCATCAATTTTGATCCTGATGGGCACACTAGCGTAATCGGTGTGCCCAACTTGGATGTGTTTGATCTAAGTGGAACAACACATGAGATAACTAAACAGTTCCACGGTACTGATCCTCTTGGTATCAAGTCAGCTATCAAGGAATACGATAGTATTATCATTGATAGCTTATCTTCCATTGAGGATCGTACCTTTGATGCAGGTATCAGTAAGGCATCGAAAGACTCTGTGCCTGCTAGCATCGAACGTCCATCACAGTCAGTGTATCTAACGCGTAACAATCTCATGCATCATTTGGTTAGGCTTGTACTCAATATTACTGGTGCTGAGAAGAAACACCTATGCCTACTCGCACACGAACAAACCAAAGTTAACGCTAAAGACCAAAGCTATCAACACACACTCGCACTAGGTGGACAGCTAGTTTACAAAGTACCATCCAATGTCAATGAATGCATAGTCATGTATCAAGATGGTAAGAAGAAAGACATCATCATATCATCCAATGGCTTCTACACACCCGTCAAGACACGCATGTTCACAACCATGAAAGGAGATAGGTTCACATGGAAGTTTAACCCTGATGATTGGACAAACCCAAACAACATGACACTCGCTCAGATGTATGAGATCTGGAAGCTAAACAAGTTTCGTAAGATTCCGCTTCCCGGTACGCCTGAGTATGACAAGATGAAGGATGAAGTTAATGCAACCAGAACCGATTAAGATGCGGCTTGCTGGATTAGAGCAGGACATTGAAGCAGCAATGGAAGAGGAACGTAATACCAAACCTGTAACTTCAATGACGCCTCTCGAAGCTGCGACTAACAAAGACACTGATCGTGCATCACGTAGTATGCGTGTGAACGCACAGCGTATCATTGCTGGCTTCGAGCGTGAGATAGCAGAAGCAGACGAGATAAGGACTACTATATCTCAACGTATCACTGACTTGAATAGAGTTATTGATACCATGAAGGGTGCGTTGGAAGGCTTAACACGTATTAAGTAATCCCTACCTATAGTAGTTCTTCAAGACCCACCCACCAAATGTAGCGGGTTGTATGGTGGGTGGTTATGTGTCACACTGGACCCGCAAAACCCCAAATAGAGGTAGCTACTATGGCTGAAGAACTGAGCAGCATTATCGATTACACTGATGACTTGTCTCAAGCAGAGGCACCCGCTGCACTACCACCTAGCGACTATCCTGCACAGATTACGCAGGCTACCGTTGGTATCTCACAGACTTCTGGTAAGCAGCGTGTTGAAGTACAGTTCACCATCAAGCCGGAAGATTTCCCGGCTGACTATGCTGATGCTGAAAGCTACGCAGATGGTAAAGTAGTTCGCCACTACGTAGGTGCAGAAGCAGACCGCGCAGCGAAGTTCCGTATGCGTAAGTTCCTTGAAGCAATCGGCGCACCACTTGGCAACTCAATCAATGTCAATGATTGGATTGGCAAGACGGCTATCGTTACTATTAGTAACGACGAGTTCGAGGGTGTGCCTCAAGAGCGTGTGCGTAAGGTATCCGCAGCGTAATAATTCTCATAGAGGGGTCATCAATGTGTTGCTATTGGTGACCCCTTGTGACACAATGACTTGTACCCCAAAGGAGGGTCCAATGGCAAGTAAACCTAAAATGGAGATAGTCAAGATGGCCGGTAAGAGACGCAGCAGGATCGATGTCAACACCCTGTCACCTGAAGAGAGGGAGAAGTATGAGGCACGTCTGGAGTTGCAGCGCGCACCCAAGGACGCATACCTTATCTACTCTGTGGGTGAGGATGGTGATCTGGAAATCCATTCTGCTACACGTGACGCTAACGAAGTCCTTAAGCAGACTTCTGGTCAGGTGGAAAAGAAGTATCAGCATTTCCTGATTAAGTAATTATCATGCGCAAAGCGGTTGATCCTTCCGTAGTGCGATTGAAGGAAACCGTTACCATCCCTCGGCCCATGCGGAGCGTGTATCCGCGTGGGTTGACTGGTGTAAACAAACACGGACCTCACATCACACTACGCATTGAAACAGATGAGAACGAAACAATCCTTGAAGTCTGTCATTTCCTTGGCATGTCTCGATCCTCATTCGTAAGATGGTGTGCTTACCAAGTTGCGTGTGACATGAAGAACCAGATGCATGAGTTGAAACGTAAACGTCGTTAACCCCCTCACCTGCGCAAGACCCATGTATTTGTAGGCTCCCGTACTTGTCCCCCTTGTACGGGAGCCGCTTACTTTTCAGGAGGATGGTATGAAGGTTGAAGTTAAACAAATCAAATTAGATGTAGAGCAGCAACATGCTGTTGATTTAGCTACTGATATTAGAAAGCGTATCGTTGGTGTTAGTGGTCCTGCTGGTTCAGGTAAGACCACCATCCTCAAGCAAGTTAGAGAACAACTCCTTTATCATAAGATGCAGAACGTTGCATTCGCAGCACCTACGGGTAAGGCTGCTCGTCGCATCAAGGAAGCCACAGGCATTCCTGCTACAACAATCCACAAACTGTTAGAGTACAATCGTCCCGGCGCACGTGATGAAAAAGGTAAGGCCCTTGATCCTACGATGCCTGCGCGTGGCCGTAAGAACCCATTAGATCAACAGGTGATACTGGTCGATGAATATGCAATGGTCAATTACGAACTCCATAACAATCTCATTGCAGCACTCCCACGTGGGGGATGCATTCGCGCATTCGGTGACGTGTATCAGTTGGCACCGATTGAACCCTACCTTGTCCGACCTAATAACGGCCAGCGTTACAAGACTCCGTTCCAAAAGATACTCAACGAGTTCGTCGGCACCCATCTGGAAACGATTTATAGACAGGGTGAAGGGTCAAACATCTTACGAGAGGCAGATCTTATCAGACGGGGGAGAATGCCAACTATCAATGACGACTTGGGTGATTTTCATGTACGAATTACAGATCGTCCAGTCGATATGCTTAGAAAGTACGTATCACAACGCTATGCTAATGGAGTGGATTTCAGACAAATCGAAAACCAAATCATCGTTCCTGCAAAACGTTCGTGGGTGGGTACGAAAGCATTGAATGAAGTCCTGCGTCTGCTACTCAATCCTAGTCCAGCACAGAAGCTATCATTACCAAGGCAGAAGTGGGACAAGGACAAACTAACCATAGGCTTAGGTGATAAGGTAGTGTGTACGGAGAACACCTATGACCTTAGAGACTATACTCAACGCTTCGATGCTTGGGATCGTGATGGCAATCCTGTGCTTAACTCTTTTATTGAATGTCCAGAGACTAAACAGATGCTTAACGGTGAGACAGGGATCGTCACTCAGATATATCCTGATGGTAGTGTGGATGTTGACTTTGGTGATCGTACTGTGGAGATACCTGCACACATGAATGAGTATTGGGCTAAGGAAGATACGATCATCGATGTCTATCCACTGAAGGCTATCGACTTAGCCTATGCACTGACAACTCACAAGTGTCAGGGTAGTGAATTCGCTAACACGTGTTATGTTTTGAACAAGTCCACTGTGTACAACCAGTCGAGGCAGAACTTCTACACAGCGATAACACGTGCAACCACATCAGCTATGATCTTCACGGATCAGTTAAGCCTACGTGCTTCAATGAAGGGGCCGAAGGCATGAAGATACAGACGACTGAACAGATGAAGCTGGAACTTGCAGATCGTATCGAACGTCACGGTTTAGAGTTCCAGTGTGGCTGCGATGGTAGCTTCTTATCGGAAGTTGCGGTGATCGCAGAAGCACCGGGAGATAGAGAGGTTGAAACTAAGAAACCTTTGGTGGGCGGTAGTGGCACGGCTCTCTGGGCAGCATTGCGTGGCATTGGAATTCACAGGAATGAAGTCTACATCACTAATGTTGCCAAGCGACAAGTCTCTTTTGGTAACGATAGACGGCACCCTATCAATCGTAATGAGTTGGACAACTGGATCAGCTTACTTCAATGGGAACTTCAACAACTCCCAAATCTCCGCTATATCCTCGTCTTGGGTAACATGGCGCTCAAAGCTATTACAGGACGGGAAGGTATTACTGATTGGCGAGGCAGTGTTCTTGACGCGAAACTTATCGAAGCTGGACACGGAAATAATGTTGGCATTAAAGCCATATGTACTTACAACCCTGCCGCAGTCATCAGAGAACCCAAGTTAGAACTCACATTCAAATACGATCTAGCTAAGCTACGTAAGGTCATCGATGGTCGATGGTCAGTCATCCCCGTACATACTCATGTCAACCCTTCTTACAGTGATGCTATGGATTGGATGGACAAACTAGAGAAAGAGGAGCATCCAATTGCCTATGATATTGAAGTCATCTCAAATGAAACCGCTTGTGTTGGACTGTGCAACAATAGCATTGAGGCTGTCTGCATTAATTGGAGAACCAGAGATAGCAACCGCTTTAGTTTGGAGGATGAACGCAAGCTACGGAGACGAATGCAAGCTTTCTTTTGTTCGAGCAACAATAACTTCATTGCCCAAAATGGAATGTTCGATGCCAGTTGGCTTGCTTTCAAAGATCGAATTACCGTACGGCCTCATTACTTCGACACCATGCTTGCGCACCACTGCCTTTACCCACAACTGCCGCATAACCTTGGCTACATCACTACTCAATATACCACCAGACCTTTTTATAAGAATGAACGAAGTGAATGGCGCGAGGGAGGAGATATTGATTCATACTGGCATTACAATGGACAAGATTGTTGCAACACACATGCTGCATTTGCTGGAATGCTTAGTGAGTTGCGCACCCAAAAACTAGACAAGTTCTTCTTCGATCATGTGATGAGGTTGCAGCATCACTTAATACGTATGACTGTTGGCGGTGTGCTAGTTGACACTCAGTATAAGGATGCACTAGCCAAGCAGTTAGAGATAGATGTGCAGGCGTTGCGTAACAAGTTCCTCGAAGCTGTGCATGAAGCAACAGGTGATGGTGACTACAACCCTAACCCTAAGTCAACACGTGACATGAGTGAGTTGCTATTCAGTAAGCTACGGCTAGTAGGTCGTGGTGTGAGTACAGACTTAGACAATCGTACACGGATGTACGCACATCCAGCAACTACCGAACCTAAGCGTAAGGTGTTGCGTACGTTCAATGAGTTCATCGTTGAGCAGAAGTTCTACTCTACCTATGCAACGATGGAGATTGATGATGATGATCGTGCGCGTTGTGAGTACAAACAGACAGGCGTCCAGTCTGCACCGGGACGCCTGTCTAGTAGTGGCACGTTATGGGGTAGCGGGACTAACTTGCAGAACCAACCCGAACGTGCGTACGGCATGTTCATCGCTGATCCCGGTTATGCGTTAGGCTATTTTGACCTTTCGCAAGCTGAGGCTAGGCTCGTCGGGTGGTACGCGAACATCCCCGTCTGGATAGAGCAGTTTGAGAGGGCGAGACGCAATAGGGACTACGATGCTCATAGAGCGCTCGCTTCCGAAATGTTTGGCATCCCGTACGATCAAGTTCCCACCTTCGACCGTGACGCAAACGGCATCCCAACTATCCGGTATGTCGCAAAGCGTTGCAGGCACGGCCTGAACTACCGGATGGGACCGGACAGGCTTGCCGCTGCGACGGGCCTTACTCTCTCTGAAGCTTCTGATGCTTACCGTATCTACCATCGGACCAATCCTGAACTGCAAAGATGGTGGCACGAATTAGAAACGGAAGTCAAGGCAAATCGTTCCCTCTACAATGCAATGGGTCGTAGATTTATGATCTTGGAACGGCTTACACCAGAAGCTTTGGAGTCTATCGTTGCGTTTAAGCCACAGTCCACCAATGGAGATCATGTTAGCCGGGTAATCTATCTTTCACATGATGACCCAAAGTGGCCTTCAAACGCAAGAATATTGCTCAACATCCATGATGCTCTGATATGCTTGGCACCTAAGCACTTATTGCAGCGGTGTCTTAGCATAATGAAGAAGTATGCCGAGATGCCATTGCTTATCCCATACAGGGAGAAGGGTAGCATTAAGCATAGGGAACTAATCATCCCTGCTGATACTAAGGTTAGCTATGAAAATGAACGAGGCTATCACTCATGGGAAAGCCTCAAGAAGATAGAGTTGGAGGCAGCAAAGTAATGGATACGTTTGGTGAACTAGTATGGGAAGCAGCTAAGAAGTTTCACTTCATCAAGTTGCAAGCAACCGAAAGCATCTTGAATAGGACAAACATAACTATGATGTTTGCTGTGAGTTGGCATGGTAACATCACTTCACATACAGAGATGTTTACTACGGAGACGTTGACTGAAATCAACGATCCCAAAGTAATTGTAAATGCTATCTATGATAGGTTAATGAGAGAAGCTAAATCGAAGGTATGACAATAAGGCTATCGGCTTCGGTCGGTAGCCTTTTTTGTTGTCCCGCGATTGACGGTCTTGTTACCGGGGTTAGTGATGACTGAACCAACTATGTGATCCCACATCTGTTCTTCTGTCATCCTCTCACCACGCCTCTGCCAATGGTCAACATCGTATTGCTTCTTAATCATACGATCACGTGGTGTCTCATCAGCTATGTTCTGTGGCTTACGCTGACGTACTTCCTCATCCTCATTAGTCTTAGGTGCTGGCTGTGGCTGACCATGCTTCCTTACGTAATCGTAGTCACGTGTGAACGGATAGTCGTACTCCTGCTTATCCTTCTCCATCAACACTTGTGGTTGTGGATGCTTCCTTGGTTCCATACTACGTTCAGCATCCTTCAACCGCTTGTGCAACGTGTCCTCATCGCCATGCTTACGAGCAGCCAACACTTGCTTGATGATAGTATCGAATGCACCAATCGAACCGGGCATCACTGGCCTCCAAATTGCTTACGTATGAAGTTGAACAACGCTACACGTGGATCAGTAACAGCAATCACTTCTCCTAGTGAGTCACGTGATGGATCACGCCATTCAGGATCAGGTTCCTTACTACGATTAACGTAACCGGGTTCAGGCCGATACTTATCATACTGCTGGCTACTCTTAAGACTATCTAAATAACCACGCATCTCATTCTGATAGTCAGGGTCATCCTTCATCATACCAAGGTATCTATCAGCCTCATCGTAGTCTTCATATCTTAATGAATCGTACAACTTATCAATGCGTTCCATTCTTTTGTCACGTGTTGCTGTTGAATTTACATCAGCCATCCTCATTTTACGTAGCCGATCATCATCAGCTTGTCGCCTATACTTCTCATCTTCAATCGACTCAGTGATGATACGGTCGTACTCATTGGTAGGCATCTTACTTCTCCGCATCCTTACGCTGCTGTGTCACGTCAGCACGTACCATGTTGGACAAGCTTTCGTATGTTAGCTTCTCACCGAACCGCTTCTCGTACTCTGGACCGAACAGTTGATTAAGTTGCTTCTCCATACCGTACAGTACCTTGGCTCGTGACTTGTTAAGGTTCTGTTGTACCAGTATCATCTTGTTACGTTCTTGCTGGTACTTGAGGTTGGACTTATCACCACCACGGTTAGCTTCTAGGATATCCAGTTGCGCTCGTATCTCTGAGTAAGCATCAGTAGCAGACTTGTACGGACCACTCATTCTTGTCTGTTCATACACGTAGGTAGACACAGCACTAAGGAAAGGATCACGTACTTTAGGTGGTGCTGCGTTACCCATTTCTTCTGCTAGGCCAGCACGATCCTTGCGATCACTCTCTACACTATGCTGCTGCATGATAGGCTCAAGTGTTGCTTCAGTCTCATGCACGTACTCACCTTCTGGATTGTTGGTGTAGTACCGCCTAGCTGCATCATACAACACAGGGATATCAATGATCGGAGCCTTCTCCTTAATCTCTTGCCAACCAACACGCGCACCATCCCATAGCGCAGACGATAGGTTCTCAGTTTCCTCAAGTGTCTGCATACCTACAGCGGCACTCTGCGTAATGATGTTACCTGCTCCACCAATGATAGCACCAACCATATCCTCAACAGCTTGTGGTATCGCACTGTTGAAGTTCATCATATCTGGATTGCCACCTTGGAAGGCAGGGTTGCGTATCTCTTGGAACAGTGGATCACCACTACCAATGTTGGTTGGATCAAACTTCTGTCCACCAGTAGCAGCCAACACATCAATAGGTGGTGGTGACATGGTTGGAATGTAAGAAGCCATGCCAGCCTTAAGGTCTTTCCATGCACTATACGGTACGTGCTGCGATGATGGGCCAGTCAATCCTGCTGACCGTAATCCTGCACTTATCATTGCCTTGAATATGGAGAACTCAGGTGACAGTGGTATGAAGTTAACATAGTCAGGATGGAATGGTGGCAACTCACCATCGTTTTCTTCCATGTACTGCAACGCCTTGTAGCTGGGCAATGCAACGCTATTGTTACGTTGCCAATCAGGTACTTGGTTGTAATAGAACTCCGAGAAGCCTTCCCAATTATCAATGATTGCTAGGCTAATGACTACAGGCATGGCTACTTCTGTAGCGATAGCAGTCCAGAACCTATCAGATCGCTTCTCTATGATATTGAAGTCATGGCCTACCGCTTTGCCTGCTTTGTTAACTGCTTTAGCTACAACAGCAGGAACCGATGCAGTCCATAGGTTACGTGTACCTTGCAATGCAGCGTTACCAAATGGTACGACACTAAGGAACCGTTGCACCCTTGGGTCAGCACTAACACGTGTTAAGTCTGCGGTAAGGTTGTTGCTAACGTGTATCAAATCATCCACTTGCGCCTTGGTCATACCCTTCTTGAAGTTCTGGGTAACGAAGGCAACACGTGTGGACTCTTGGATACTAGCAGCTATATACTTAAACGTACCAGTCATTACGCCAAAGGCTTTGCTGATCTTGCCAGCTTCCTCAACGTTGTAGTCAGCTACCACTTTCATGCCATCAACTAGATGCGAGGCAGACGTAGTACTTTGGTATTTGTAAACCTTATAGGCACTGTCATCGAATGCCTTCTGCATGTATCGACCGATGTTCTGAAGGTAAGCCTGACCACCTGATACTTGTGCGATGGTATTGAATATGCCTGACTGCAAGCGCAAGTCCTTGCTAATCTTCGTAGCTATCTGCTCAGTCAAATCCATAGTCATCTTGTACGGGATAGCTGCCATAACAGTAGGCAAAGCTGTGAAGCTAGGCACACGTGACATGACTGCGTTGGCATATTCTTCAGATGCACCAAGGCCCTTAAGCAGCTTGCGCCCATACGTGTCCTCAATACCTAATGAGTATCGGTCAGGCTTCATAACTCTAGCTACGGTAACATCACGTAGCATGGAGACAGGTGCAAACCACGGAGCCATCCATCCAGTTGTACCGATCTGCTTAAGCTTTCTAGCTAGATTCAGGATAGGTACGACTTCTGCTGGGAAGAACTGAATAGTCCTCGCCATGACAGGATCAGCCATCTGCCAGAACTCATAACGGCCATCACGTACAACACGCACTAGCTGTGAGTTCGGATTGTTGGCGTTGTGTTCAGTCAATTGCTTCCTGATGCTGGGGATAGCAAACTGACCACGTGACAGGGAGTGTGTTTGCCTACCGTTACCAACGTTAAACATGAACTTCTTAAGTGCTACACCTTCAGCGCCGGGAAGGCTCACGAACTTATCAATGATGTCACGGCGAGAGTTGTTAGTAACCACGTCACCGATAGAGTTCTGTGCATACATACGCAACGCATACATAGGATGCATAGGTCGATTAACAGAAGTCTTATCTTCGGTCACGTTGCGTGAGTAGTCAGGTGTATAGAATGCTTTGGCATCCTTAGTCTTGAAGTCCAACGAACCAAGTACACGATCTTTGAACATCAATCCTTTAGCTGCTGCATCACGAACCATTCCCTTCTCGTATCTCGTACCTTCAAACAAGTCAGCATAAGCACGTTCCTTGAGTGGGACGTATACTTCATTGTTGGCAAGCATCTCAATGGCGTCGTTAGTAGTACGCCTACCATTCTGCACTTCTGTAGCAAGTACGTCACGTGTGAAGCGTTGGATGTCACGTACTATGTCAGCTACAGCAGGAGAAGCATTGCCCTCTGCGATGTACTGATCCCGCATAGCCTTAGTCCACCCACGCATGGATGGTCTGCTAGTGGGTGCATCAGTACCGATGTTAGTTAGCTGATCGTTAGCTTTGTTGTAACGCTTCAACGCTGCCGTCGCCGCTCGCCTATCATTCTTAGCCGCAGCTATTCGGTAGTGGTTGTTTGCGTCAAGCGCTTCTGCTCTAAGTTCTTTAGTTCGTTGCTGTATACCTTGATCAGCCTGTTTAGCATAGATATACTTAGTGAACTTCTCTTGGTCTTCCGGCTCCAGCGCTTTGATCTTCTGCTCAATGTGTTCAAGTGGCACCGTATCAGGATGGTTGATAAGCTTACCATGCTTCATCAAGTTCGCATAAGCTTCATTGCGCTTGATGTGTGCACCCGATGACATAAGATGGTCAACGGTGTCCACGCTAGTAACATCGTCCAATGGCTTGAACATGTTAACGATCTGTCTAGCAGGAGCATTGCTGTCCGTCATACCAGTGAACTTACTAAGCACTGGCTTCATTGTACGGTCAGCATCTATTTGTTGCTTAGGCCGTGACGGTCCTGCATCAGTTCCAGTTTGAGCAGCTACTCGCAACTGCGTAGCATTAGGTGGCGTAGCGTTAGCAGCGTTCACACCTTGTTGTGCAGCTTGCGAATTGTGGCCGATAGGTGGAGGTGGTGTTGGCGCTTGTGCATTACGTGCAGCAGCCTGTGCAGCAGTCCGTGCTTGTTGAGCCGCTGCTCGCCTAACTGCTGGTATGCCAAAGAATGCTGCACTAGTTAGCCCACCTAAAGCAACTTCTTCATCAATCTGTGCTTCGATGTTTTCACCGTGTCCATGTGGTGGCTCACCATTGGCAACATCTGGCATCAGTGTACCAGCTTGTGGCATCTCAGGATGCGGTTCCATAGCTTCTGCTATGCTAGGCGTCAACGCACCCGTACCTAACACGTCTTGTCCGATGTTAGGCATACCTTGCATACGTCTCATTACATCAACGGTGACTCCACCAACAGCAGCGTTAGCCGCAACACGTCCTTTAGTATAAGGTGACGTACCCGGTAGTAGCAATTCACCAGCGGTGCTTACAACTCTACCAGCCTTAGTAGCCCTAGCTTTCTGTGCAGCTTCGACACCTTGCTTAATCACACTCTTAACAATGCGTGACGGTATCCTATGCACCGTAGCTTTGGCTACAGCATTGACAGGGTTCTTGAATGCAGCGGTACTGATGAATGCTTGTGATATAACTTGTACCAAATCGTCTGTCTCTGACTGCTGATCTGGACGCTTGTCTAAGCCAAACACTTCATTCCAGAACGCATTACCTTGCATCGTTAGTCTGATGCCGGGAGATAGCTTTGATACAATGAATTCCTGAAACTCATCACCACGCTGGTACTCATCGAACCTAGACATCAAATCGGATTCTGCCAAGTTCGGGTTAGCTTTCGCAATCTCGATGAACTTCTCCTTAGCCTTAGCAGCAATAGCCTTATCACCATCCTCCACAAACATCTGCTTATTGAATTCTTTAACCACTCGTTCACCGAATGTACGACGTCCATCTTCTTTGTCATCCGGCATGACGCTGTTAGCAACTGAAGCACCACCAGCACGTACCAAATCTACGATACCGGGAACGTCAGTCGGCATCTGTGCGATACCACTAGCCATGTTAGCTGGTAAGTCGTTAACTTTACCTGCTACATCTAGTCTCTCCTTAGCTTGAGTGATGGTCAACTCACGTAGCTGATTAGCTATGTCTGCGTTAGCTGGATCGTCCTTGAACAACTGATCGATGGCATCGAGTTCAGTGTTCACTTCATCTGAAATGAATTCCTGAACAGCCGGTGGTGCTACGGACGGCTTCTCATTGCTACGCTGCACACGTGACTGCTTGTCTTGGTTAACACGTGTTTGCTCAGCAGCCTTGTCCTCTGCCGTCTTAGGTGTCTTAGCACCATACCGACGTTGGACTTGCTTGATAGCATCAGCAGTGGGTATTTCTACCCATTCAATAGGTTCAGCCATTAGTATGTCAATCCATTTAGAGCATCTTGGTTGTACTGATTAACTTCATCTGGATCGTAATCTATAATGCGTCGCTCTTCTGCTGCATCCTCTGCCTCCACTTGTGCATCAAGTGGGCTTTCAGCATCAGGATAAGCTTGCTCAACTGTGGTTGATATCTGAGGCAGTGTCATACGTTCTTTAGCAGCCTTAGCTAGCTGTGCTTGGTAGCCAGTATACCGTTGACGGAACTTAGCTGATATCCTAGCTGCTGCTTGTCCTGCTGACATGTTAGGATCGATGTTGTTAACTCGTAGGTTGTTAGCATCGACAACATCACCAGCCCTAGCATTTGGATTACGCAACAATGCGACAGCACCACCTTCACCTTGCTGATAACCAATGTATACGTTAGCAGGTGATGGCTCAATGCCATGTTGTTTCAGATAATCCGCAACGTAACGATAGTATCGCATAGAACCAGTTGCATTCTGTACAGGATCACGCCTATCGGATACGCCCATACGTGAAGCCGTACCTTGCGTTAGCTGGCCTAGACCAGTTGCACCAGTTGGACTAACAGCCATTGGATTGAACTCACTCTCCACACTGAACAATGCCAGTGCAGCAGCAGGATCAACATCAAACATCTTAGCTGAGTCAGTGGTAAGTTTGAATAGCTTACCAGCAGGCATGGATGCTATCTTCTTCTGATCGCGTTCATCCAATAGGCTACGCCTGTACTGATCCTTAACACTAGTTATGCCTAGCTGGTGTCCGTAATCCTGCTCCTTCAATGCCATATCAACAGGCAAGTTGCTATAAGGTAACTGTCGTTGCGCCTCTGCGGTGAACACACCCATCAACGAACGTTGTGCATCACCTTGTTCTTGTGCGGCTCGCTGTGATTGTATGTTGTAGTAATCACGCGCCCACTGGAACGGATCATCGGGCATTAGTAAACCCCTCCACCGGCTCTCACACGTTCAGTCATCAAGTCCATTAACCCACCTTGATTAAGGTTAAGCTGACCACCTTGCGTTATGTAATCCCTAAGCATCTGGTTGCTGCTGCTACGGTCCATGATGGAACCAAGCCTGTCACCAAGACCGCTACCTATGTTACCAATAGCACCCCACATGTTAGCTTCTGAAGTGTTAGCTTCATATGGCTGGATAGTACCACCCTTTTGTGCAACGGCATTGAGTGAGTTAGCACCACTTTGGTTAGCTGCACCTGCGAAGTTCTGCATCATTGCATTAGCAGGACCAAGTGCTTGTCCCGGTTCGACAGATGCACCAATATCTTGACCAGCCATCTGTGCAAACATCCTGTACAATTCAGACGCTTGTCCACGTTGCTGATTGTACTTGCTATCTACGTAATCCAACGATTGTAGCTTTGCATCCATGCCAGCCTTGCGACGAGCATCCATACCAGCGTTACCAACTGATCTGGTTACGTCTTCAACTGCTGTACCACTACCACTACGCAACGCTTGCATGAGTGCAGGACGTAACGTAGCTTCTGTTTGTTCACTGATACCACTGGATGCAGCAGCCATCAGCATCTTCTCGATGTCTTGTGGATTTTCCTTAGCTATACGTTGGAACTCTTGCAGTAGTTGCCCAGCCATGTCCTCATTGGTACGGCTACGCTCTGCCTTACGTCTGAACTGTGACTGACGTTCTGGTAACTCTTGTGAATAGAAGTAATCTTCCAATGCTTGTGGTCGATCACCTAAAGTAGTTACCCAACCTTTGCCTTCTACGTACTTGGTACTCGTACCTTGGGCATCAGTTGCACCTAGCTTATTCTCACCACGCAGTTGCTCCGCGTAGCGCATCGAGTCTTCGCGCTCTTTATCCCGCTTGCGCTGGTTGTACAGGTTGATAGCCCAATTCATCTGATTGGCTTCATCCTGCGCATTAGCACCTGAGATAGCGCCGAATATACCGGCTCCTGCTCCTGCGATGGAACCTATACCGGATATGATTGCTGGTAGTGCCAATGGTAGTACCATGTTAGAACACCGTTGAATTAGGTACTGCTCGTCTCTGTTCTTCACTCAATGCTGTTGATAGTGGGTTCATACCAGTTGGCTGCTGCGTCTGTGCAGGATTGCTAGGATTGTAGTATCCCTGTCCAGCACCAGCAGTTGCAATCAGCTTAGTAGGATCAAAGAACTGTTGGCTACCGATTGCACTGGTAACATCACCTTGCAAGCTTGATCCTGCCTTCGCGACAGCATCCTGAATGGATGTGTTATAAGCATTGGTGTCGTAGATATCAGCAAGCGTCAATCCACCAGCCTGTTGTAGTGCATTGTTCTTAAGGTTGGTTAGATTAGTGCGGTAGTTACCAAGTACTCCACCACCGATGGTCTGTGCCTGACCCATGCCTGCGGTGTAAGCTGTATCTAGATCAGCAAGCGCCTTAGCATAGCCTTGATCGTTAAGTTGTCCACGATTATGGGCAGCTTCGATCTGCTGTACAGCACCAGTCTTCTGTCCACCAAGGATGGTGTTAAGGATTTGGTCATCCATTGTGTCACCGATCATCTGACCTTCAAAGCCAGAGCCAGTTAATGCATTGATGGCCTTAGTTGTATCACCCCTGTATGTATTCTGACCAGTGCCAACTGCATCAAGGAATGAAGTCGATGTATTGAAGTCAGGCGTGATATCATATGGGTCCATTCCAGCTTTCTGGTTCTCCAGATCACCGTAGAACATATCCAACACGCCATACTTGTTAAGCAAGTCACTGTTAAAGCCACGAGCATTGGCTTGTGTAGTACCGTATTGCTTAGCTGTATTGAATGCTGAGCCTTGTTTGTTAGCTGCATTCTCACCAAGCAGACGCTTTTCTTCCGCAGCCTTTGCATCAGCAGCAGCAGTGTTCTCTTTCGCAATGCGATTGCGTTCACCCTCAAGCCAAGCAGTAGCTGTTGCTTCTTCCATTGGCTTAGGCATTGCAGGAGTGCCACCACCCTTAGCATCTATTGGGTTAGTACCACCACCAGTAGATGGTGCTAGCCAGCCTCCACCACCGGATTGGTATATAGCGTTACCGCGGCGTAGCATATCAACGCTCTCCCTTCCTTCGTTATCATCATTAATCTTCCGCTTTTGCAATGCCCAAGCGGCTATGTGTGCCGGTAGCATGTCATATCTCCTTCAGATGCATTGAACCTACACGCTTGAACCCAAGCTGTTCTAATAGCCTGCTAGTCTGCTCGGCGTAGCGTTCGTTGCCTGTGCCGGTATAGAGATGAGTTGCACCGTTACGGATAGCCCACGCCTCGTAAGCTTTGATGAGCAATGGCGCAGCACGTGAACCGCGAAACTGTTTGCTTACAAACCACAGCCGCTGTTCTGCTATAATCCTACGATTATACCATACTGGCATACAGTCAGCGACGAGGAAGCCAATAGCTTTATCCTCTAGGTAAGCAATGAATGCATTAAGATGCTTACGTTCTCCGTCCTTAATCAGGCTCATGCATGATGCGATCAAGACAGTATCATCGACTATCTCAGGAATGGGATAATCGTCAGCAAACTCCTTAGCCATGCGTAGGATTTCACGTGCTTGGTCCATGTTGTGGAGTTCAAACACGGTGTATGGCGTTGGCTTAACACGTGTTAAGGTTTCCAGTGGGAGGGTTAGTTGCCAGTTCATATCTCCTGCTCCCGATGTTTCTTAGCTTCTAGTAATAACTGAAGCCACAACTCAGGATCACGTGGTTCTTCTTGTTCCATTTGTTGTTTCTCATCCCATGCCTCAAGTTCCTGTAATGCTCTAGCCATATCTTGTTCTTCGCTATCAGGCATCGTTTCAGGATCAAGGTTCATACGAGAACGTCCCGGTAGGTATGGATAACCACGTTGCGGTGACATACCGGGACGAGGATCATAAGGTCTATCTTTGGGTGAATCGAATGACTGTCGTGGTTCGTTTGCCCATTTCTCAAGGTCTTCGTGTCGCCGTTCTTGTTGTGGATTAGAAAAGCCTCCCGGCGGTAGTCCTTCTTCATGGCCATTCATTAAATCTTGAAGCAGTTCAGTCAATTCATCATCAGAAGGTTCACCCATAGGTGTACCACCTTCTAATGATGGACGACGAGGAATACCTAGTTGCTCATTCATTTCAGCGTCTTGGTTCTGTAGATCAACATAAGGAGTCATGTGAGGTGGCTTAACTGGACGCACCTGTTGCATGGCTGCTCTGATGATATCAGCAAACTCTTGATCTTGTGGCATGTCAGTTCAACTTCAAGGTTGGTGCTTCGCCAACTAAGCCAAGCAGCATGTAAACGATAACAAGAAGAAACACTACAACAGCTACGACCTTGATGATCTTATTCATTGGCTCAGGTACAGGTAGCCAATCTAGTATCCACCATACGATACCTATAACTACTCCTACTATGAGTAGATAAATGAGCATGTTAATCATGGCACTGGTCCTTCCATATAAGAAGCAGACAATGCTTCTAGGAACTTGTCGTGATATCCAGCAATCAAGTCGTCATCATCGTTACCATTGATGATTTGTCTTGCGTTAACTGGATCATCCGTATCTTCATCGAAGTAGTGGCCTAACTTGCGTCCGGTAAACCAACCTTCTGCCATTCCCCTAAACATGATACGTCCGGCGATGAGGCTATCTCTCGCCATTTCTGGGTGGGCAACAAGGTCGCGATCATCCACAAGGCTGAGGGAAGTAGAGGCATATCTGTAGTTATCTTCCCATGTAAGGTGGACGAACCCTCTACCATAGTATGGGTAATAATCCTTTCCCTGTAGGTAATCGGCACTACCGTATTCCTCATTAGGCCACATCTTGGTAGCAGTTTCGTGAAACACTGTAGCTAGCATGTAAGCTAACCATCTTTGGTCAGTCATTGGTGTACCGCCAGCTTGATACTCCCACAATGCTAAGATAACAGCTTGTCCATCGACCTGTGATTGTGACAATGCACCCTCGAACAGGGATGTACGTACGTTATTAAAGTAAATGTCGCGGTCGAAACTCATGCCAATTCCCACATAATAATGACAAGAATAGCCACTGCCGTCGCGAACGCCACTGCCGCCCAGAAGTCAGCTTGCCGGTATCTCATGGCTTCACCATCATATTGTTCACTTCAATGCAAGATTCAGCCACTGACAGGAATGATCCATCGGTAAGCCTTATCAAGCATTGAACTGCATCAGGCAGAGCGTTACGATTATCAGTTGTTGGCAGTGCGGAGATCAGTTGCGTCACTTGTTTAGGATTGATCTGTACAATACGACCATCGATCATGTGGAGTGTAATCAACTCGACAGCAGCGATGGTTAAGATAGCGATCATTTGCGTTTGGTTTTCTTTGCTTCTGGTAATTCTGCGAAGTACATGCCATCAGCCCACATACGAATAGGAGTAGTAATGTCAGCAGGTGACAACACTTGAATACGTGTTGGTTCTACGCCTACTTCTAATGCAGTAATACCACGTACGTTAGCAGCTTTAGCACTACGTAATTGACCACCAAATGTTTCATCACTTGACAGCAGGCGCAGATTGACGTGATGCCAATCATCCATCACAGGCGCTGTGATCTCTATGCCTTCATCATCATACTCACCGGGAGTTATAGCAACAGCACCAATCTCATCGATGAACACATGAGGTGCGATAACACTATCTTGATCTATCCAGCCTTGATCTTGTGCATATGTCAACCAGACTGCACGATCCTCAGCACGAATGAGATAGTCGATCATAAGAACACCTTTGCTTCTAGTTCAGCCTGAGTTATTTTGCGTGGCAGGACTATAAAGTTCCTGTGCCACACGGGGCCAGAAGAAGTTGTATATACACGCAAGGAAGCGAAAGTACCCGGTCCTGATGGGATAGTATTCGACGGGACAATCGCTACTGAAGTGTTGGTCACGCCAGTTGAAGTAACGACTTCAGATTGATTTACTGTTGCGCCAATATGCTTAGGCACACTCCAAGGGAAAGTGTTATTAGCAAATGCCGTTGCAGGTGAAGTTGGAACATTTTCATGCCTTAGACCCATCTCTACTTGGGCTACACGTGTACTAGTTTGTCCTTGGCCAATAGCGAAATAATGTGTACCAGCAGCTTGCCCTACCTTGCCTTCTAGAATTATAGCGCCTGCTCCTGATCCTCCAGTTCCCAAGTTGCTGTCAAATGGGTAGCCATGTCCTTCCCAGACAACTGTGAAAGCACCATCTGTTTGTGGGAACAGTGCACCAGAAAGACTAGTTGCTATATCACCAGCACGTGTTACCTGTGAACCAGTGGTCGCTATATAACTTGATGGGCTTGCCAATGTCTCAAGCTGCAAGCCCCAAAGGTAAAGGCCATCAATACCATTACCTGTATAACCTTGTGTGCCTGCACCAGTTTCCAATATCCTAATAAGAGGAACAACTGATGTTTCAACACCTGATGTAAAACACAATGTGCAACGATACCAACCATTGCCTACTGATTGAATACTCTGTGTGTTAGCTACCCAACCTGTGCCATATGTCGATGCTGCTGTGAGTACTGTACCAGTTGATACATTGAACTCAGCATAAGCACCATTAAGGCCACCAGATTCCTGCACCATGAAACGCAAACCAGTGCGTCCTGCTGCTTTGGCGTAGATGCTCATAGTGTATACTGTAGCAGCCGCAGCTTTGGTAATGGCCTGAGTCATTTGATGCAGTGCCATTGTTGCTGACTCAACTATCTTATCAGCATTCAAAGCACCTTCAGGTGACATTGTTGTATTAGCTTCGATGGACGAACCGGCTTTGATCCATAATACATTGGCAAACTCTTGTGAACGCAGCACCAAATTAACTCGTTGATCTTCAGTCAACAAACCCTGTATTGCATGTGAGATTGGGTCGTAATCAATTGGGAGGAAGGCACGTGTAGTAGTGGTGGTCGAGACGTACTCAGTTAGGAAACCACGATTGTACTGGCAACCCCAAATGAGCAGTGATGTATCCACTGGTATCCGTGTGTCAAAATAACCAAACCCATTTGCCTTAAGAACAGTTATGCTTATACGCCACCAACCATTGCCAACATTCACAGCCGTAGAATCAATCGCAGCGGCTTCTGGTACTATGGTGCCTGTCGCAAAAGTGAAAGTTGCGCCATTGCCCATATTTGTCGGCTTAACTGTTGGTGCTGGATTGACTGCTGGTTGTTTAACATAACAAGACCATGTGACAACCATCCATTCATCTAATCCATAACGGGCATCGTATTGGTCAAGACGTGGCGAACCAGTAGGACCACCTACGAACAGATCAGCAGTCATCGTACCGTTAGGTGCAATGTCAGCATTTGCTGTGTAGGTAGCCATGTCAGGATGTCGATAAACAGCAGTGCTTAAATCTTCTGACTGATCTTGGTAATTGTGTGGTGCGTGGGTTAACAATCCACTAACACCATACATCATCTTTGGGCTGGTTGTGGCATAAGTCAGAAGACTGTTAGGTGTAGTGAGAGCAGCATTAGAGACACGCACTAACTTAATGCCACCGAATGTCATACCCTTTGAAGTAGCAAGGATACGCAATGTTACCCATGCATTTGGCATCAAGATTGCCGTTCCAATCAGTTGGTAGACACCGGGATTAGCCGGTAACGCGCCTACGTTATAGGATGCATATGTTCCATTGTTAGCCGCAGTGCCAAAGTTTATTACTGTGTCAGCGGCTACTGTTCCAATCTTGGCAACGATGTCTATGTATACTTGATAGACACCCATTGGAATTGTCGTTATTGATTTAGCGATGTAAGTAGTGGAAACACCGGGGTGGTAAAGTACCACTGTACCATCACCGGGGACCAACACACTATTCGGATCGCTATTGCCTTCAACAATCGTTGGCCATTCAACTGTTAATGCAGCTTCATTGGCATAAGCAAATACATCTTCCCACTGGAATGCTGGTGTTGTGTCCCTGACAAGTGCTGAGTTTCCAGTGAAGCTTACGGCTAAACCATTCAACTCATCACCAAGCAAATCACCAGCAGGAGTACCAGCACCAAGTAATGGAGGGGGACCACCACCACCACGATCTCTGCCTCTGCGTGGAGGAATGAGATGTGGATCAATTACAATAGGATTGCCAATGTCAATTACTGTAGCCATTTTACTGTGGTGCCTCCAGAGCAAGTATTCGTGCTTCAAGAGCATCAATCTTATCGAGTGCTGCTGACAAAGCTGCCCATAAGTACGGAGTGCGTTTGCCGTAGTCGATACCCCATCGATCATCACCGTCTTTGCTAAGATTAGATGGTGGCACTGCGAGATCGGGATTGATTGAGTAAGATGTTTGAGCACCCCAACCGATAGCATCACCACCTTCACCAACAGTCCATGTCCATTTCCTGACAGGATCAGCACGAATAATGGCAATGGCCTCTGCTGGATCGTAGTTACCGTTAAACGACTTGATGCGCTCGTCGGATGTTGTCGTAAAAGCTGTTGTTGCGGCACTAAGGTTGATGGAACCACATGCTCCGCTGGTTGTGTAGTAAGCCTGTACTTGACCGCTAGACCCGGCGACTGACTGCCGCTTGGTATAAGCCCCACCGAAGTCGTTGGTGAAACCGTATGTAAGGCCACTAGCGGAGAACGCCCCGGCATTGAAGGCAATAGCTGTAGCAGCGCCAGCAGCGGTCATAGTGGTGCTCACAGTCAGGCTTCCCGACGAAGTGATGTTGCCAAGAACACCAAGATTACCTGCCTTGTCGAGTGTCAACGCTGATTGCAACGTAGCATTGGCACCTGCTGTATAACTTGCAGCAGTATTGTAAATAGTGAATAGGCCAGTGCTACTGATGAAGCCGAGTATGCCTATGTATCCAGTAGCAAGCGGCCTCCACGTTGCACCACTATTGTAAGCGTTGAATGAGTAGTTACCACTCAAGCTGCTGAATGTACCAGCTACATCAATCAACGCTACATCTGTACCAGTACCATCAGCCTTAGTGTTAAACACCATACGTGTTTGGAAACCAGCAGGATCATTCAATGCACGTATGCGCCATGCCACGTCTGGTGTGACTGAGATGATACGTGTGTGATCGTGTGCGGCTGGTGGGAATGTAGCTGGCTTGTTTGTAACGTTATTCCAATCTATCAGAAGGCTACCTACGGTATCCATCGCTTTCTGCGCCCAATGGAAAGCTGAATACAAACCACCAGACACGACAACATCTTCAGGATTAGTAGCCCACTTGTTTGCTAACACTTGTGAAGCATTGGCAGCAACGGCACTTGCATCAGCAGCAGCAACATCAGCATTGATGTCAGCCGTTGGCACAGTTAGATCGATGAGCGTAACGATGTTGTTATTAGTTACGTCTGTGTTGTACGAACTACTAGATGTGAACTCACGGGTCACAACACCATAACGCAAGCCACTAACCAAGAACTCATTGGTATTGTAGTTCGTAGCTGGTTGCCAATTGCCAACGAACTGAGCAGAACTAGACACCAAGTCCCACTTACCGGGATTAGCCGCTCTATCAGCAGCCATCGTACCAGTAGCAGGACTCGTATGTGTCACATTGGCTCGCCACATTGAGCCGTCTACACCGTCCACTGCTCGATCACTAGCAAGGTATTGCATGTTGTTAGTCCAAATACCAACAACGCCAGACATACCAGTCGCAGCGAACAAAGCTGAGTCAATAACGTCTAAGTTCTGTTCAATGTACCTACCCCATAGCGGAGTATCAAAGACAGGTATCTTTAGACCATAGTTAGGCGTTAACCGCTTTACACCAGCGACAGTCATCGTCTAACACTCCCTGTAAAGTAGTACATGGTGTGTGATACAAGAGTGAATGGTTCAGTTGATGCACCACTATAACGGAACCTAATCAACTTACCACGGACATCCATAGGCCATACGCGATCTTCACGTGTTCTACGTCCTGACTGCCATGATGGAGCCGCACGTATTCCCCAACCACCAGCGTCACCACCAGTAAACTGCATTGTGCGTGGTGGAATTAGCATACCCGCGTTGACGTTAGGACCAGTGATCTGATTGCCGTATGCAGTCATGCCCATAGTACGTGCTGGAGTTATCAAATACGTGTTAGGATCGACACGGATTAAGTTGGTGAACACTGATACATCGAACTGAGATGTCCCATGCGTATCAAAGCTAACGTAAACTAGGTGCTTCTCCTGACCACGCTTTGCAAAGTCAGACCAAGGAGTTTCAGCTTCCCATAGGATAGGCTTACCTTGATACTCAGACCAATAGTCAGGATGTGCTTCACGATAATCGAAGAACGTACCAGTAGCTGCTGAGGTATGGGCTACATTGCATACGTACACGATCTTGTCTGTTGTATCCTTAACACGTATTCCAACTGCATACGCAGTGCTGACAGCCCATGATGGATTGTCATACGTATTAACGAAGTCAGCATGAAAGTGAGCATCCTTCGTACCAAACTGATAGATGCGACCCTTCTTAGCTAGGAAGATAGCACCACGCTGTGACACTGCTCCACAATCAAAGTCCAAGTCACGGTAACGTGTCCACCTACGTATCTTCAAGTCCTTGTTGTATTCGTACACATAGCACACTGTCTCATCGTTAACAGGTATTAACGATACAGCACTGCCACCACCGTTAGTAATGTTGCTTTCAATCAATGGATTGTCTAGTTGAATGATGTACGCATCGTCATCTGCTATGGCTACGATCTTACGCTTACCATTAATCATAGCAGCAGTAAGAGAGCCAATAGCAGTAGCACCAGATATGGTGACATAGCTACGATCAATGAGGTTATGGCTTGGATGATGAACGTAAGCAAGGTTCTTCTCCCTCAATCCATTGTTGAAATAGAATGGATCACGTGGAAGCGTACGCACTGTTTCGTCATACTTAGGAACGAACAACATGTACTCACGTTCTGACTTGTTGTAGATAGCAAATGCCTTCTTACGTAGAGTATCCTCACCCAATGATGACAGATGCTTAGACAATGCCGGTGAGATAAGGTCACTCAATCGAGTAGGAACAAACACACCAGACTGTGCGCTAATGCTAACGCTAGGTACGCCGGCGTAATCAGTCATAAAGATGTCGTTGCCTAGTGACACAACAGTACGGTGTGCAATCAACCCATGCTCTGCGATGGTGTCTTCAAAGTCAGGTGTATGAACGAACGTGGTAGTACCACTATAGATCGACAGCGTACCCAACATGCCCTTATCATAGAAACCAACGTACAACTTATCACGCAATGCACCGCAACCTAGCAACACTGGCTCAACAGTATCGGTTATCATGGACAAGTCGATACGAGTTGCGTCAGCCGGATTGGGATCACCAGCAAACGTACCATCTGTACCCTTAGCTGAGATACTTAGGAATGCATCACCAGTGAATGAACCACTAACACCAGCACCAGCTTGATCCAACCTAACGAAGATCACATAGCCATGCATACCGATAACATAGTCAGCACGTGGTACTGCTGCGTTACTACTAGTAGCCTTATCGACTAAGTACTCAACCTTGAATTCACGGTTGATCTGTAGTGGCTTATCCTTGTCGTATCCATTACATGAGATCAGCGTTGACTTGAATGTGGTAGATGACACGAAGTCACTCTCACGTGTGCTAATCAACCCCGGCTGTAGTGCTTCTGCATGTGCGTAACTCCATATACGAGTAGCCACACCATTGCTGTCTACCTTAGCTATCTCACCGTTACGATCCCACACAATCAATGCACGATTGAAGTAGTGCATGTGGATGATGTCACCAGCTAACACGTGTGTATCAAACGAACCAGTTACGGTACGTGACTCAGCAACAGTTGAACTAGCTGTAGTGCGTGTGCAGAACTTGAACAGATTGGCACTGATAACTATAATACTTTGCGTACCAATGATATCAGTTGTTGGGATGCCACCTAATGTACCACCACTTATTGTACTGATGGTTATATGCTGTCCAGTTGTCTTACCATGTCCTACCCATGTAACTGTAATGAATGGTTGGCCGGAAGTAGTAGCCATGCTTAAAGCTACAGGCCCAAATGGGGTAACAGTACCCATACGTAGATCAGCATACAGAGCAAAGCCATAGCGTACAGAAAGACTACCATCCAATCCTCTGCGAACGTTCTCAGATACTGGTTGATAACGGCTTTCAAGGTTGATCGCGCTATCAGCGACATTCCACCCTCCACCGAAATCACGTATGGTTGTATCGAGCAATGCCATTATCAGCTATCCACATACCAATCATTGGGAATTGAACTACCTTGGCTGGATTTGGATATGTTGTGATGGTGTTCCAATCCAGATAACTGCTTATACCTACCATCGAACAATGCTTTGAACTTGTCTGCTGCTGCTTGGTTAGTTCCATCATCAATCAAGAAGTCATAGCAGCTACCTGTGATGATTAGTTCAGCATCCATGTTGACTTCAGTCTCATATGCACCATCAGTCCATACGCTATCTGGCAATACAGTACGATACCAAACGTACACTGGTCCTGTAGTGTCAGTAGGTACTACTTTGAATACCTTAGTAACATCACTATTCGATATGATGCTAGGTCTACGGATGTTGTTTGGATTGAATGCTCTGGATGCTACAGGTAGCGGTTGATCGTCATTCTCTAGAAACACTGAATGAATGTCATGGAACCTGCGAATGAGATTGGTTAAATCTTCAACGACAACACCAGTAGTTCCATCCAACTGGAACGTACCCAAGTTCATATAGTCATCCCACCACATCTGGTCGAATACACTATTGTACTTGTGTCGGATGATTTCGATGATGCGTTCTTCAGCGTGTATTTGCACATCAAGCCCTTGAGCGAGTGCTACACGTGTTTCTACGCGATAAAGCAATTCCTTAATCTGCGCCATGATTTACCCCGAATGACCACGCACAACGGTCGTATAGCCCTGTGCGTGGTCCGGTTTCGATTAAGCATAGAATTGGCGCTCACCGTGGAGATTGGTACGATCCCAAAGTCCAACGATGGTATATCTACGTATTCCATCTGGTATGTTAGCACCCGCAGGGGTATAGGTTCCACGTGGATCACCACTAGTCGATGTCTGTACGGATACAGGCAATTGAATAGTTCCCGCTGCGGTAGCTTCGATACCACTTACTAGTTCACTGAACATATCGATGATACGATACGGCAAGCCAAGTACGTTGCCCCATCCAACATCGATAGTAGCTGCGGCAGTCACTCCGAACGTGATCCTGTCAATTAGCTTGAATGCCTTCTTACCAATCACAGGAGTCGTACCAGCGAGTGTAAAACTCTCAGTCAGGGCTTGACCAAGATAGTCCCTGCCGTTCACGGTAACATTCGAGGTTGCGGCAATACTAGCCTTAACCTGAAGTACTCGACCAAACTTGCCCATACTGTTTGGATCGAAGGTCGTTGCTGCTGCTACACTTCCTGCCGTAGCAATGGATTGCGCTGCAATGATACCAGTAGCATTTGCTGCTATAGGATTCTCCAAAGCAAGGCTTCCCATGCCAGTTGCAGATACATCAGAACTGTACTGCATACTTGGAACGTACTGGCTTGTACGGCGAGGAAAGAATGATCCCATTGAGGACATTACTTTGCTCCTTCCAATTCAGCGACAGGGTTTTCCAGATAACCTTGAACTTCCCCATCGTCATCAACCATTGGAACTACATCATCCAAACCTAGACGATGCAGTTCAGCCAGTGTGCCAATACGAACACTGTCACCCTTGCTAATCGTAACAAGATAGCCAGCATCTACTTCAACAAGCGTCTCCTTACGTTTCCCATCAGGCAATATCTTGATTACCTTCTGTTCACGCATACCGGGTAGCTTCTCTACGATGAATGCTGGCCTAGCTTGTACACGAGAAGGTGCAGCCATCATACGGCCAGCACTCTTAGTCATTGCGTTTGCTCGTGCCATGACTGTTACCCCGAGATTACAGCGTGAGTCCTATATGCCTTCCACAAGCACATCTGACCTTCCCAAACAACACGCCGTCCCTTGGCATCAACGTCCCAAGGTGCGCTGAGTTCTTTGGTTTTCATGTTCACGCCTTTGAGGATATGCAGGCGAAGATACTTCGAGTTAATGAAGTATGCCTTGTTAACAGGGCAATCTTCGTCATACACAATCGGAATGGTATCATGGGCAATTCCGCTAAAGCCCAAGTCAACCATGCCTTTTCCGTTATGGAGTTCGCCAAGGTTGATAACAAGCTTATCACGTACTGCTGCACGATACGTACGATATACGTCACGTCCTGCGAGGATGAGATCGGGCTTTTCACCTTTCAGTGTCAAGTCCATCAACACATCGTCGAAGATTTCTTCAATGTTGGATGACGTGATGCCACCAGCACCGAAGATATAAGATGACGTACGCCACTGAGTTTCAGTAGCACGATTGATCGTACCGAAGATACCAGTCGTTGGGTCATCGGGAATAGCAATCGCAAGTCCGTACGGGTCTTTACCAGCACCGACACCATACAAGTAAGACGAGAACTTCTCCTTGATGCTTTCCTCCAAGACTTCCATCTTGGCCTTAAGCAGCTTGAAGATCACTGCGTCACCAGTGTTTTCGTCTTCTTCCTGATCCGATATGATAACGCTACCAGCAACACGTGACCAAACGTATTCGACAGTATCGAATTCGTTGGTCTGTGCAATCGGCAGCGGATCATAGTAACTGTAAGAAGCAACGTTAGGGTTACGTCCTACAGTCAGCGGATTGGTAATGTTGTAACCGCCGTCTTCAGTTTCCACACGCTTCGTACTAAAAGCCCATGCCATGAATGCATTCGATTTGATCGAAGCCATGATAAGCTTCTTACGCGAACGAGTGAGAACTGAATTCAGCACCGTATCAATAGGTGTTGAGGGCATTTAAGTTCTCCTAGTTTGTTCTAAAGCCAGCCTGTGCTGCTTTAATTATTGAACCCCAATCATCATTAGGGTCCGCGTAAATCGTCTCAGGTGGAACTGCTCCATTACCACCGTTTACTACTGCTCCATTGGGCATGGGTCTATGTAACGAAGGATTAGCAGGGCGCTGCCCCGTAGGTTGCTGATTAGGTGGTTGTGCTTGCCGCTCACGAACTTGTGGTTCAAGAGGTTGGGATGGATCGAGATTATTCCTACGTATAAAGTCCATCAATGCGTTATACGCTTTCTGCACCGTTATATTGCTCTCTTTAGCAATGGATGCAATCTCAAATTGGTGAATATCGGAATGTGGGTTATCTGCTACGAACTTATTGAAGGCTGTCGTAGCTTTAGCGTTGATCTCTGCTTCACGTGCGGTATCTTGGCGAACTTTACCAATAGGACCAAGATGGTTCTCAAGCATCTGCTTAAGAGCAACCATGTCCACGCTATCACCAACAGTGTCACCGATAATCTCTGATACGTTACGTCCTTCAGCTACTGCACGTGCAACCATTTCTTTAGCCACGCCTACGACATCACCACGCTTAACACGTGCTGCGAAATCGAGAGCCGTAGCTACATCGTTGTTATCTAGACCAAGGCGAGTAGGCGCACCATTCAATACGTTGGCCTCACTGCTATGTGTACGCAGTTGGTTCAATTCATTCTCGTATTGCTGCATCCTTGACTTAAGTCTACCATTCTCTTCGTATACACGACGCACAGTTCCCTTCTGTGCAATGATAGCGCCTTTGTCATCAACAATGTCGCCTTCTTCGTTTACAAATCCTCCCAATACGTGAGGACGTAATCCCGTAGCTGGCGCTGCTGCTTTCTGTTCTTTACCACCCTTTGATACTTGTGGTATTTGACCGGGAACACGTTCTTCTTTGAATGATGGGGGAGGAGCCTCACGATTTGGCTGTGTGTTGGTTGTAGTCCCAATGGGTTCTGGCCCACCGGGAGGATGAATACCATCTCCACCACTTGTGACATCTTCACCACTCACTTCATTTAAGTAGTTGTCGAATTCCTGATCTTCACCCGGCATCGGGGTATCTCCTTATTGCATCCGCCGTTGTGGAGCCTGTTGGCTTTGCGGAGTTGGTTGCTGTTGTGGTTGCTGCGGTTGTCCGTTAGCTACAGCAGCTTGTGCAGCTTGTGGTGGTTGTCCTTGCTGTTCACCAGCTTGTTCTGCTAATTGCTGCTGTTGTTGGGCCTGTTGCATCAATGCTTGGATGACTTGACTAATAGGTACACCCTTAGATATCAACTGGCCAACCTGTTGCACCGCTTCTGGCGGTATCTGTTGCATAAACTGATCTATCACCATAACTGCTTGTGCAAGTTGCTGTGTTGGATCACCACCCTGCTGTTGTCCACCACCGCCACCTTGTTGACCAGTGATTTGCTGCATAACGCTATCAATCATCATCGACCATTCTTCATTGGTGATAACGACATCCTCATTGAACGCACGTTCCAGCATTTTCAACATAATAAGTACAACAGCAGGCGAAGCTTGAGCAAACTGACCAAGGACTTGTCCAAGGTTCATAGCCTGCTCTTTCTTAACCTTACTTGTTGGCTTAAGCGTTGACCCACCTATGATGCTCATACCATAGTCAAGTTGGAACGTCTTAGGATCGTCTTCATTGATCCATTGTCCCTCTTGTACCAGCTTATCACCAATTAAGCGAGTAACCATTGCGGCATCCATGAACTGGATACACATTTCCAACGTAGCTGATGCAACATCACCTAAGATGTCCTCAATTGCATCGATCTTTTCATCTAGTCGTGTTTGAGTTGAAGCTTCGTAACTCTCAATCGCCTTATTCGTGGTGTTCGTCTTAAATTGTGACGCTTGTAGTGTAGGTGTAACCGACGACAGACGATTGACTGCCTCAAACAAGCGAGCATTGTCGAATAGTTGCTCAAATTGCGTAGATGGTGCTGCCAACGTGGACAATGCATCTTGTAACTTGGAACCTTGTGGTAAGTCTACAGGGAATATGTTCTCTGCTGCACTACTGCTTAGATATTCCTGTAACTTGTTCTTATCGGGGAAGACATTCTTGTCATAGAATATCTTAGTCATCACCCAATGACGCATACGCGCACGTTCCATATTAGATATGTTGATTTCGTCTTGCTGATCAAGATAATACATAACTTCGCTACGACCATACACGTCAATGGGATCGGTGTAGAACTGTAGCGGGAATATGTTGAAGAACCTAGTCAGCTTGTATGGATCATCCCATACCCATATAGGCCATGACCAATCTTTATCATTAAACATCAATACACGGCGAGTTGTCTTATCCCATACCTTCCATACAAGGGTACGACATGCACTGTCGAAATCCTCTTGTGACTTGTAGCCGTACTTGTTGAAGTCAGCTTCACCAGACAGCAACGAGAAGTGGTTAATCTCGTCATCATGTCCTGAAATGTTACGGTTGTTGTTTGGTAACACGTGTGTAGGTTCGTAGATCGAATGGTATTCGCCATTATCTCCCTTAGTTGCATACACAGCACGGAGATAGTTAGTACGAATGAACTCACCTACTATAAGATATGTGTCTCCACTCAGATCACCTTCCTGTACGTTAGGATCACGGATAACCATATTGGGTTGCACAACCTTAATATAGGGACCACTCTCACTAAGTAGGTTGACCTTCTGCTCAAGACCAAGCAAGCGTCCTTCGATGTCCTCAATGTCTGAAGTCGTCTTAGCTTCCTGCAACTCCTTTGATAGCCGTACGATCTCTTCCAACGCTGCTTCACTAGCATCCTCTCTACGAACGTAATCAAGCTGTAGGTAACAGATGTTAGTCAAGAACGTTGTGATAACAGCACGTCTAACTTTGGGTTTGATATTCATTCCCGGTGCGCCCTTACGAGCGAATAACACATCTATGAGTTTCTCATACATACGAGCCTTAGCTTCCATCGTTTCCTTGGTAGCTGTTATCTCGATGTCTGGATTCTTAGCATACGTAGCAGGAACCAGCGCACTAATGTTCGAGAACACTATATTCTCAGTGGTATAGAACTGTTCATCAGCCTTACCACGTGCAGCCTCGTTCAACTTCTTACGCTTGCTTGTCTTACCGCTCTGATCGTTCTGGTAGTAGCTGATAGCTTCATCCCAACGATCCAATGCATCCTTATTAAGGAATGCCTTACCCTCTGACCAACGTGCTTGCCAGAATGCACCAGTTGATTTGGCTACTGGTATCTTAGTCTCAGGGTACTCCTTATATATAGGCGTGTAGACAACCTTATCGGCGTCCTCCTTAGTGATTTCGCCTTCCGTTATCGCTATCTGCTTGTCAATCTCTGGATTGCCGTCAGCCATAACGATGGTTCCTAACGTTCTGCTTCAAATCACCCTCAGTCCAGCGATGCTGCCACGACATGTCACGTGGTTTCGGTAGCTTTGCAGCCAAGTCAGGTTCCTTCGACAGCATGTACTTAATAGTATTCATTGCATGGTCATTTTTGTTAACGGGTTCGTCAATACGCGCACCATTGGGATCGGTCTTCCAGTAGTACGAAGTAATCTCTCCGATAACAAAGGTGAGTTCGGTCGCGATGTATAGATGCGGCGCTTCGAGAGTGTCGTTAAGTGGATGTCGATGATGCGAGGACGTGACAAGGTATTGGTTAACTTTGGTGATCCCACTAAGCTTTTCAGCACCTGCCATTCGCATAGATACTGAATGCTCACCAACCTTAAACAATTCCGCCACAGACTTTGCCGGCTCACTTCTATGCGGCATTGTCTTACGGAAGATGGCAGGGTCTGCAAGAATGGGATTGCTATTCTCGATACCGATGCTTTCACGTATTTCTGCAATCTCCCTCTGCTGTTTATCAATTGGCAAGTCGTTGCCCGGTTTGTAGAAGCCGTCAAAGATAAATACGTTACGGTTCCTGTCAACGAAAGCCGAGAGGTAGCAGCTTGGTTCAACAATTCCATAGTCGTAGCCTTCTATGAAACGTGGTACTATTCCCCGCCCAAGTAGTTCTGAATAGTAATCGAACATTTCCCGTTGCGTGAGGCAGTGCGTAACTTCGTTGAAGTCGGGATGCACAAGACCTTCGTAGGCTGCCCATTCTCCGTAAAGATAACGATCTTTAGATTGACCGCTATAGGCACTCTCGAGAGTTTCAATGAAATCTTCGCCAAGGTTGTGTGCATTGGTATAAGTTGATCCTTCAACCAATGAAATCAGCAACTGCGGCTCACCATTAACAAGAATTGGTTCACCAGCGTTACGATGGCTACGAGGATAACGAAGGCAGAGTAGGTCAGGTACGACTGTACCATTCCGCTTGTATTCTTGTAGCGGTGCAATCAACTTACGGAAGCACCAGTTACGTGTTGGGTTCAATGTTGCAACAAACCAACGAGGCCCATCCATAGGCATAGTACGATCTTTACCAACGTACTTAGCACTACCACGCAAACGACCTAGCAAGTCTAGGAAGTCTTTGTACTGTATCTCAGGGTCTTCTAGCTGATCGGTTACAACCATATCGTAGGTAGCTGACAGGAGGTTCGAGGTAGTCTGCTCACCTTCACTAACAGCCTTGCCTTGCTGCGCTATGTAACGGAAGTTAATCGTTGTACCGTTAACAAAGTTACATGTGTTTTCACTATTCTTAGATAGCGCAAACGACTTGATCCAATTCTTAGGGCACCACTTAAGGAATTCCTTACGAATGGTGTCATTGAGTTTAGGATACGTGGATCGACTAACCAGTATGTTAGCACCGGGATAGTCTATAGCTACACGTAGCACTTTCTGAACGACAGCGGCAGCGGTTTTGCCATTACCAAAACCGCCACCGAATATCTGAACCTTTGTACGTAGCTTACCGAATTCATCTTGTGGAGAATCAGTAAGGACTTTGTATTCGGGCATTACTTCTCTTTCGACACTTCCTTAGTTCTAGCTTCACTAGTAGTAGAAGGAGTACGTTCACCTTCAGCTACAGCTTCCTCTTGTTCCTCAGTCTGTCCCGGTGTGTAAGGAAGTGGTTGGTCTGGATTATCGGGATCAGGAACTTGGTCAGGACCGAAGTCTTTCGGCGGTGCTTCGGCATCAGACTTTGCATCATCAATGAGATGCTTGTCTCGGCGTTTGTCTGCCACTTCTGTATCCCGTGTTGGTGTCTTTACCATCATTGTCTCCTCTCATTGCCATAGTCGCAGTTTCAACAGGACCACGTAGCGGTGGTATCTTATGAGGATCGGTAACGGGAGCATTGGTTGGTCTGTTACCAGAAGCGTCAGCTACCGTTGCCATTGCTAATCTCCTTAAAGTTCAACTCAATGGTTGGCATGGTCTGTTCTTTAACATATACTATACGCAACTCATCTTCAAACTTATGCACATGCTCTACACGATCAGAAGGACGGAAACCACTACGATCTAACACATCCTTGGCAGCGGTTAACGAGCGATCTCCGTCCTTTGATCTCATGTGTTTCACGATGGTTCGTGCAGCCTTGAGAGAGTTCTCAGTCAGATATCCATGAATAGAACCCATCTCGGAATAACGAATGGACTCAAGGATATCCTTACGCAGAGCCACGAACAGATCATCACACATGATGGTATTAACTTCATCATCAGTGATATTCAGCAACATGCTAATGCTAGTCGCATCCAATCCCCACATGTTATAAGCGAGGACGAGCATTAGCGGATTTGTCTTACGAGCATTTGCAGGCAAGTCGGCTAATGTACGCTTGAATGTCAATCCATCTTTGAATGGATCATCAATGTCTTCAAAGATTTCACCAGTTTCCTCATCGAACTCTGGCTCGTCTACTTCCTTAACACGTATTATGTTTGCCTTACCACGCTCACCGTTACCGGGATGGATTTCAGTTCCATCCGGTAACGTGATTGGTTGGCCTACTTCAACTTTGACTGTCATTTGACTTTGATCTTAGGAGTACGAACACCAGCATCGAACTTAACTAGTTCTCTCTCCGCTTTAGACAATCTCTGCGTAGCTAAGTATTCATCAATCAGTGCTGGATCACCAGTCATCTGTTGAACACGCTTAACTAGTGTATCATGTCTTGGATGTGGTGCAGTCTCAGCAGGACCAGAAGCAGGACCAGCTTCGGATGGCCTAGTCGGTTCTTCACCAACTTGCTCATCTATAGTGTCAGTGATGTTATAATCCGAAGCATCGGGAAATCTACGCTGCGTTGAAGGTCTGCCTCCTTCTCCCGTTTCGACGTTTCGTTGTGCTGCACCGTCGGCGTCGTATTCGAGTAAAGGAACATCGGGTGGAGGGTTAAGCCTGCGTTGGGATGTATCCGCTTCGGGATCACCTGTCTGTCGTGGTTCTTCGCTAGCGTCCGGTGCTGGCAATCTAAGCGGTGGCTCATTTGGGACGCGGAGTAGCCTACGTTCTTCGGCTTCAGATTGTAATGGAGCAACATCAGTTCTGATTGGACGATCAAGTGACCTATCCACTTCACGTTCTTGTGGACCTGAGTTAATATCACCAACAGCAGCTTGTATCTCAGGTAGCCTACGGCCTTTATGCTTCTGCAACCTATACAAAGCTAATGCAGCAGCACCTAAGATACCAGCAGCACCAGCACCAGCAGCGATGTCTGACCAATCATAACCATCAGCGATGGCTTCTTTGATCTTCTGCTCATCTGGATCGCCAGTAGTAGGAGCAACTTCAACTTGTTCAGGACGACCTGTAGGAAGTGGTGCTTCATTAGGAAGTGGAGCAGGAGGGAATTCATCTGAAGCAGCACCGCCACCACCTAATGAACTCATACCTAGTATCTTATCAATATAATTAGATAAGTTACCACCACCACCAGTTTGGTACTCAACTTGGTCACCGCTACCTTGACGGTGCTTCATCATACCTTGGCCACTACCCGTAGTATATTGAGTAGTACCGCCACGCTTCAATTCAGCCTTACGCTTAGTATTGTCGTCGCGAGGTTTACGTGAGGTTGCCTGAGCCATTGTTATGATCCCAACTTACCGCCACCGCCGTTACCACCAAGATCAGGTACGTACGTGGTAGGACGAGATTTGTAATCCAAACCACGTGTAACCGTAGTTACATCAGCAGCCGTTGTTGCTCTATTGATTGCTGTATGAGTTTGAATAGCAACAGTACCGCCACCAGCAGGACCAGCTACCAAACCAAGACCAGTTACACGCTTATGCTGCTCAGTTGCAGTACCACCGGGAGCAGCACCAACCAATGCTTTGATAGTTGCTTGCATAGCACCACGTGAATACGGACGTTGACCATAAGCACGGCCAAGTTCCTTAAGTACGTTAGTCATCTCAACAGTACCAGCAAGTACTGTATGTGGAGTTGCATACACTCCATTCCATAAGCCGCTATATGCTGGCATATCGAAGGTTCCTCTCAACAGTTTGATTGATTTGGGGAAATCGGCACAACCCCTAGTGTCGAGGATATGACGAAACACACATAATTGTCAATTCCCCGCCGACTGAAAGGAGGCGGCCTGATCGATATCCCCTACTATACCACTACAAAGTGCTAACCTACTGTTATTACTACATATACTTCCACACATGCACACATATGACTATATATACACACATCCCTATTAAATAGTACCGGCACGTTTGGAAACAGTGGGGGGAGGCGTAGTTAGTGACGCAATGGGGTACGATTTACATTATTACCGCGCCCCGCGCCCGCCGGCCACGCGCCGTGTTTGGAAATGGGGCGGGGATTGCTATTGCATATTGCATATAACGCAACACACATTGCATGTGCTTAACGTTCGCTTAGCTAACGCAACATGCAACGGCTATGGTTTGCATGTTTGGGATAGTCACGCACGTTAGCTTTGCCTTCTAACACAAAGGCTACTACTACCCATGTCATGCATTGATGCCATGCCATGCCATGCTACCCATGCCTAGTCTATGTGTCACGTAGGTTGTATTAATAGGTATATGTAACACATAGTTGCAATGCGATTAGCAAGGCATAGGCATAGGCTACAAGCGTATGAATTTTCTAGGTACAATCTAACATGACACCTATCCAAACGACTGTAGCCTATGTCTACGTGTCACCATGAGCATTCAGCTACTGGTAGAGTGCAAGTATAGAGTACAACCTATAGGTGCTGAATCGTAGTATTAGTAGGTATAGTAGAGTAGAGTAGAGTATAGTTATTCAAGTATACTTGCCTATACTGTAACTCTACTTCCTCAATACTACAGGCTATACTTAGCTATAGTCATGTTCCCATATTGTTCACGGCAATCTATACTACATTCGATCGACAATGTGTGCCATTGTATTGCCATTGTGTAAGCGAACAATAGGCGAACAATGCTAGAACAAAACAACGCTAACACGTGTTAACGATAGGCCATTGCCAATGCTTATCCTGCAACGTTATCCACAGGCAAAACACCATTCTAAAATAGCATTTGACTATGTGTCACATAGGTGTATTATGTAGTTAGTCGATCGTTTCCAAAGCGATCGGGCCGACCACGTTCGTCCGCGAACTGTGTGTTCTTTGACATCGTGAAAACCACCTATGCGAGCAGGG
>Ga0193738_1000244_pt1 | contig 37264 bp, 31 predicted proteins | sample L2a1metaG_FD_144927 | JGI IMG/M metagenome (GOLD analysis project Ga0193738, IMG submission 144927) | Soil microbial communities from a riparian zone of the East river system, Colorado, United States - L2a1 | ecosystem: Environmental > Terrestrial > Soil > Riparian zone | place: USA: East River... | reverse complement strand
AGTTCGATTCTGGCAGGTGGCTCAGTATATCTAAAATTGCAATTCGTATTTGCGATGGGCAGATGGCCGAGTGGCTAAAGGCGACAGACTGTAAATCTGTTCTCTCACGAGTACGGAGGTTCGAATCCTTCTCTGCCCACGAAAGTTCTTTACTTGATGAGAATTACAACAGCGGGAGTAGCTCATTTGGTAGAGCGATAGCCTTCCAAGCTATAGGTGGCGAGTTCGAGCCTCGTCTCCCGCTCTTTACTCAACTGTCTGCGACGGCGGCAGTGTTACTAGCCGTTGTAGCTCAGTGGTAGAGCACTTCCTTGGTAAGGAAGAGGTCAAGGGTTCAATTCCCTTTAACGGCTCATCCTTCGATATCGTTGGATAAGCCTGGATGTCGAGTAGAATTATAGAAAGTAGAAGAGTGCGACGCAACGGAAGCTAAATAGTAGCAACAATGCCGGGCACATATTTATAAAAAACAACTTTAAAAACCGATAACATGTCAAAAGAGACCTTTAAGAGGGATAAACCCCACGTTAACGTTGGTACCATTGGCCATATCGACCACGGTAAAACAACACTTACAGCTGCCATCACAACCATTCTTGCAAAAAGTGGTCTAGCAACAGCAAAAAAGTATGATGAAATTGATGCTGCACCTGAGGAAAAGGAACGTGGTATCACGATTAATACGGCTCACGTTGAGTACCAGACGAAAAATCGTCACTATGCTCACGTTGACTGTCCTGGTCACGCTGACTATGTTAAAAACATGATTACAGGTGCTGCCCAAATGGATGGAGCTATTCTTGTAGTAGCTGCTACAGATGGTCCGATGCCACAAACTAAAGAGCACATCCTTCTTGCCCGCCAGGTAGGTGTACCTCGTATGGTTGTATTCATGAACAAGGTTGACCTTGTTGATGATCCTGAACTTTTGGAACTGGTAGAAATGGAAATCCGTGAATTATTGACTTTCTACGGTTTCGATGGAGACAATACACCTATTATTAAAGGTTCTGCAACTGGCGCATTAGCTGGTGAAGAAAAATGGCTGGCTGCAATTGATGAGTTGATGGCCGCTGTTGACACTTATATACCATTGCCTCCTCGCCCGGTTGATCTACCGTTCCTGATGTCTGTTGAAGACGTATTCTCTATTACTGGTCGTGGTACTGTTGCTACTGGCCGTATTGAGAGAGGTCGTGTTAAAGTTGGTGAAGGTGTTGAGATCGTAGGATTGATACCAACTCCACTGACTTCTACAGTAACAGGTGTGGAAATGTTCCGCAAGTTGCTTGATGAAGGCGAAGCTGGAGATAACGCAGGTTTGTTGCTCCGTGGTATTGAAAAAACCCAGATCCGTCGTGGTATGGTTATTTGCAAACCAGGTTCTATCACTCCGCACACTGACTTCAAATGCGAGGTTTACGTACTGAGCAAAGAAGAGGGTGGACGTCATACTCCATTCTTCCAGAAATATCGTCCTCAGTTCTATTTCAGAACTACCGATGTGACTGGTGAAGTAGAATTAGCAGCAGGTACTGAAATGGTTATGCCTGGTGATAATACATCGTTGACTGTAAAACTTATCCAACCAATTGCGATGGAAAAAGGTTTGAAGTTTGCGATTCGTGAAGGTGGTCGTACAGTAGGTGCAGGCCAGGTAACTGAGATCTTGAAATAAAAAATAGGCTATAAGCTGTAAGCTTTTAGCTTTGATTGAAATACAAAGATTTTTATCTTTGTAAAATAAGATTCTAAAAGCTGTTTCGGTAACACGGAATAGCTTTTAGCTTTCTACGGGTATAGTATAACGGTAGTACAGAGGTCTCCAAAACCTTCAGTCTGGGTTCGAATCCTAGTACCCGTGCTAAATAGTTCGAAGTTTTTGGTTTGAGGTTTGAAGTTTTTCAACCCCGAACATTAAGCCTCGAATATTAAACATCAAACGACTATGAATAAGATCGCAACGTATTTCAGAGAGAGTTATAAAGAGTTGATGGAAAAAGTGACCTGGCCAACTTGGCAGCAGCTTCAACAATCAACCATGATCGTAATTGCGGCCACCCTAGTTATTACAGCGTTGGTTGCGGGTATGGACTTTATAACAAATGTGACATTGAAATTCATCTATAACATTTTCTAAGATGGAAACAACAAATACAACAGAAACTCCACAAGCCGCCGAATCAAAATGGTTTGTACTACGTGTAGTAAGCGGTAAAGAAAGAAAGGTAAAAGAATACCTTGATAAGGAAGTTTCACGTGGCGGATGGGATAAGATCGTAAAGCAGGTTTTTTTACCGGTTGAAAAAGTATATAAAGTGCAAAATGGTAAAAAGGTGATGCGTGAACGTAACTATTACCCTGGCTATGTGATGATCGAGATACTGGATGGTAAACTTTCTGATGATCTTCGTGATACGATCAAGAATACATCTAATGTTATTCATTTTCTTGGTAAGGAACATCCGATAGCACTGCGGAAGGCTGAGGTGAATAAGATGCTTGGTAAAATGGATGAAATGGCTGAGGCTGGTGGTGTAAGCATGAGTGAACCATTCATAGTAGGTGAAACGATCAAGATCATTGAAGGACCATTTAATGACTTCAATGGTGTGATAGAGGAAGTGAATGATGAAAAGAAAAAATTGAAAGTAACCGTAAAGATATTTGGTCGTTCAACCCCTGTCGAATTGAATTACATGCAGGTGGAAAAGATCAGTTAATTATCTACATTGATTTATAGAAAAGCAATCCCATAAAAGGATTGCTTTTTTTATTTAAATGCTTATAAAGCCTTGATTTTGGGATAAAATAATCTCTATTTTCGTAAGTAAAACCATTTTAAACCAGGAGATGCTTCAAGGCTATAACAAGCATATATATTTCCTTATTGTGTTTTTAATCCTCCGGCTTTTGAAGTGTGAATTGGGCTGGAAAAAATTATCTATTGGTGTTCTTAGTTTGGTTCTATTTACAAAAGCCAGCTCACAACAAGTCCAGATCGATACTGCAGTCACAAATCAAAAGGATGTTATAGATGTTATCATAAAAGCATTAAAGATCAATCCAGCAAAAGCTGATAGTACAAGACAAAATAAAAAAGTTCATTTTTCACTTGTGCCAACAGGAGGAGCTTCTCCGGGAGGGGGCGCCGCTATTGTCACTGCATTAAATGCGGCTTTTTATACAGGCCCTGTATCTACTACATCACTTTCTACAGTAACATTTTCACCATGGTTTAGCTTTGATGGAAAATTTGTGTTTCCTATCCGTCAATTGATCTGGTTTCCAAATAATAAATTTTTATCCAAAGGTGATACCCGTTTTATGATCTATCCCCAGGAAACATGGGGGCTTGGTGGGAAAAATCAAAAGGAAAAGCATGTAGTACTAGATTATAATTATGTAAGAGTTTACCAATCTTTATTAAAAGAGGTTGGAAACAATGTTTTTTTGGGTGCTGGTTATATGCTCGACTACCACTACGGAGTGAGCATCACCGAAGATTCTTCTCATCTCCCTGATATTTCTTTTTATGATTATAAGAATCACTTATTAAATAATACTGTCTCCAGTGGACCTGTTTTAAACTTTCTTATAGACACACGTCGAAATCCAATTAATCCAGACGGGGGCTTTTATTTTTCTGCTGATTATCGTTTCAATTTGGATGAGCTTGGCAGTACAGATGATTGGCAATCGGTGTATGTAGATATGAGGAAATATTTTTCATTTAGTAAAAAGCAAAAAAACCTTCTTGCCTTTTGGACCTATTATTGGGGAGTTGTTAATGGTCAAGTGCCCTACCTTGACCTGCCAAGCACTAGTTGGGATTATTTAAATCATTCAGGGCGGGGATTTCAACAAAGCAGGTACAGGGGAAAGCGTTTGCTTTATTTTGAAACAGAGTACAGAAGAGATATTTCAAGAAATGGTCTTTGGGGTTTCGTCATCTTCTCTAACCTGCATACTACGTCAGAGTATTTAACCGATCGTTTTGTATATTGGCATCCGGCCGCAGGATTTGGAGTTAGGCTGAAGTTTAATAAAATATCAAAGACCAACATAAGTTTGGATTTTGGTTTCAGTAAAGATTTTTTTGGTATTGACCTGGCGCTTGGAGAGATCTTCTGAACAGTAATTGAAAATGTATATTTCGTATAAATTCTTCTATCTGTCTTTAAGTAGTGATATTTGATTTTTGTATCATGCTGAAAAAAATATTTTTTCTTCTAATTTATATTTTTGCCTGGGTCATTTTCTTTGAAGTTGCCCGGGTATTTTTTCTTTTGTCAACGATGGAATATGCAAAAGAAACTCCATCCTCTCTTGTTTTACAAAGTTTATGGTATGGGCTAAAGATGGATCTTTCAATGGCGGCATATTTAACCGCATTGGTTTGTGTCTTTGTGATTGCCTCTTTATTTATTCCCTTTTTCAGAAAAAAATGGATCTTTTTAATTTATACTGGTGTTATTCTATTTATACAGCTGCTATTGATAATTACTGATGTTGAAAGTTATAAAGCATGGGGAACAAGGATCGATTCGACCCCATTAAAATTTTTATCAACTCCTAAAGAAGCATGGGCATCTATCAATCATCTTCCTATTGTATTAATTATAATCGGCCTTATTGTAATCTGTCTTTTGTTGTTCTGGTTATTCAGAAAAATTATTTCAAGATCAATAATTCTTTTGGGAAATAATAAATACCGGTTTGTACAGGCATTGCTGATATTAGTTTTTACTGGCTCACTTATTATACCGATACGTGGGGGATTTCAATTATCTCCATTAAACCAGAGCAGCGTTTATTTCTGTAATAGTCAATACGCAAACAGCGCAGCAATTAACCCTTCATGGAATTTTGTTTTTTCAGCGATACAAAGAGGTCAGTTAAATGATCAATCGTATCAGTATATGGGAAATGAAGAAGTAGATGCAATTGTAAATCCTCTTTTTGATGGCCAGGGAAAGATTGAACAGGTTATTAATGATAGCAGTTCCGCAAAGACAAATGTTATCTTAATTATATGGGAAAGTTTCACCGAAAAAGTTTTGAATAAAGCTATTGATGGAAAACCTGTGATCAAAAACTTTCCAGAATTATTTAAAGAAGGAATTTATTTCAGTAATTGTTATTCTTCCGGTGACAGAACTGATAAGGGAATTGGGGCTATTTTAAGTGGATATCCAGCTTTGCCGAAAGGCTCAATCGTTAATTACCCAGAGAAGACAGCGAAGCTCCCAGGGTTAGGAGATCTGTTTTTTGAAAATGGTTATTCGACTCAATTTTATTATGGGGGTGAGGCCGAATTCATGAACATCAAAAGCTATCTTAATGGACAGAATTTTCAACAGTTAATTACAAAAGAGGATTTTAAGGATGCTGACATGAACTCCAAATGGGGAGCACATGATGATGTAGTAATGAGAAAAATAGTGAAGGATATTCCAAAAAATAAAGAGCCATCTTTTACCACATGGCTTACGTTAAGCAGTCATGAACCCTTTGAAACGCCAGTCCCTATCGTATTTAATGGGAATGACAAAGAAACAAAATTCCTTAACTCACTTCATTATACCGATTCTGTTGTATTTGGTTTTATTAATGAGTTAAAGAAAATGCCATCATGGGAAAATACAATTGTGATCATTTCTGCTGATCACGGCCATTATTTACCAGTGACTGGAAAACGTCCCGATGATTATCGCATTCCAATTTTATGGCTTGGGGGTGCATTGAAAAAGCAAAATGTTGTAATTGATAAAACAGTCAATCAATTAGATATGGCCCTTAGCTTAGCTCAGCAACTTCATTTCAAAACAGAACCTTTTACATTTGGTAAAAATGTTTTTGATTCAACTTCAAAGCACTGGGCTTTTTTTACCTACAATGATGGAATTGGTTTTGTAACCGATAGTAGTAGGCTGCTTTTTGACAATACAGGAAAAAGAACCGTCTTTGAAGAAGGAAAAACAAATAAGGAACAGGAGAGGATTGCAAAAGCTTTGATGCAAAAAGTCTATACCGATTTCTTGAAACGATAACTCTAAAATTTATCATCCAATTCCATCGTTTCTTCTTTTTCTCCAAAAACATAATGATTAAACCATTGCCAGTTATGCCATGTTGCTGCTAATCTTTCCTTTGGTTTACTAATTCCATGGCCAAAACCTTTATAGATGATCAGTTTTGAAGGAATGCTTCTGTCCTGCAAACCGCGGTAGAGTTCATATGCATTTGGAATAGGAACTCTTTTATCGAACTCACCATGCTGAATTAATGTTGGCGTACTTGCTTTATTAATATTTGTCATTGGAGAAGTCTTTAAATAAATATCCATATCACTCCATGGAGTTGCCTGTAAATATTGACGGGTAAATGGTGTGATGTCTGTATTAACATAATAAGTTACCCAATTGGAAATACCGGCACCTACTGAAATAGCTTTAAACATATTTGTATTAGTCGTTAGAAAAGCCGAAATATATCCACCCTGGCTCCAACCCATACACCCCATTCTAGAAGTATCGATCATGTTTTTACTGTTCAGATATTCAACTCCACTTACAACATCCCACATATCCCCAACTCCGAGGTTGCGAACATTCAATGCACGAAACTTTGCACCATAGCCAGCGCTGCCACGATAATTAACACGTAAAACAAGAGCTCCTTTTTCTACCCACTGCATAATAGGATAAACATAAGTTGGTGCAGGTTCGGGTAGGTCGATACCAGTCGGACCCCCATGAATAACTACCAGCAAAGGATATTTCTTTTTTGCATCATAGTTTTTAGGTTTTAATAAAACGCCTTCGATCTCTGCTCCATCTTTACTTTTCCATTGGATCACTTCATTTACAGGCGTATTCCAGTCTTTGATCTGTGCCGTGCTATTGGTGATCTGTTTTAATGGCTGCTTCAAGCGTCCTGAATAAATTTCATTTAAACCTGAATAGTTTCTTCCAGATACTGCGATGGCATCTGAGTTTCTACTAAATGAAATACCACCGGGAAGTTCCAAGGCCATTGGAATATTTTCAACAGCTCCGTTTTTTATATTAACACTATAAAATTTAAATTTCATTTTTTCAAAAGCACTTACAAACAGACCTGATTTATTCCAATTTGAAATTGATTTATTCTCATCAATGTCTTTTGCGATCTCCAAACTTGTTTTAGTTCCAAGATCATAAATGAATAGCCGGTTGTTTTTATAAAAATTCGAAACTGAATCATCTATCAAGCTCGAGTAAGCAAATGCTTTTCCATCGGGACTCCAGGCACTAAAGAAATCTCCAACGGGATTACTGATCGCTGTTATCATTTTTTTTGTTGCTATATCGATCAATATAATATCGGAAGTAATGCCGGAATTGATCAGTGGATCGGATTGCCGATTAAAAGCTATTTGTTTGCCATCAGGACTCCAGGAAAAGCCTCCAACATTAAAATTCCCTTCTGTCAATTGTTTTGCGACAGGTAATGAAACGCAATCTGAACTTTTATTTGTTTTACTGGTATCCTTTGATGTGTAACAGGGTAGTTGCCCTGCAAGAAAAATAGAATCGTAATTAAAATTTAATATCCATAAATGCGTCAGTTGATATTCTTCGCCTTCAATTCCAAATGCTCCAAATCTTTCTTTCTTAGTTTTATCTTTTTTACTTTCTGGTAGCGTTTTGCTATAAACTATTTTAGTTCCATCTGGATTCCATGAATAACCGTTAATACCATCTTCATCTTTTGTTACCTGTATCGCTTCGCCACCGGCAATAGAAATAATATAGATCTGTCTTTTATCTCCCCTGTCAGCAACAAAACTTACGTATTTGCCATCCGGAGTGAAAGCTGCATTGCCGCTACTATTTTTATTTGTTCTTGTTAATTGCACAGGAACATCACCGTCCTTCACCATCCAAAGCTCATTATCATAAGAATTGTTAGCCCAATCGGTGCCCGATACGCCATAGACTATTATTTTTCCATCGTGTGAGATGACCGGGCTGCCATAAGTTTTTAAACTTATCCATTTCTCAAAAGAAACAGAAGCATCTTTTTGCGCAAATACTATTGTTGACAAAAGCATAGTAGCTGCAATAAATATTTTTTTCATACAAACAGTTTGAAATTTATTTTGCTTTATTGATTGAATCTTTAAAAGCCTCAATAATATATTGGGGTTCCCGATAGAGTAAAGTTTCATTTACTGAGATTTTTGCCTCACCACTTTCATTTGGTCTCGGCATTCTAATAAAATATCTATTAAGACTCTCGCCAAATTTTTGTCCCTGTATTCCTGTCGGAAATGTCATGCTGTAAATATTTGTACCTCCATCTAATTGTGAAATTTTTATTCCTGAAATTTGATTGAGAGAAGCAAAAATTTCTTTTGATCTTTTTATAGCTTCCTGTAATCTTTCTTCAATCCCATCCAACTTGTAAGAAGCCATTGCTGCATTTAACCAATTGCCAAACATGTTCCCACCATGTATTTTTATCATGTGTGGCATTTTTTCAATCAATGTTTTATTGCCGCAAAGAATGGCACCGCCACTTGCTCCAAGATATTTATATAGTGAAATGTAAACGGTGTCGAAATAACTTGAATATTCTTTTATAGAAACACCTGACCATGCAGAAGCCATATAGATCCTTGCGCCATCAAGATGAAGTTTGATATTCTTACTGCGACAATATTCACTGATTTTTTTTATTTCATCAATTGGGATCATTCGGCCATCTGTACGACGAACAGGGTTTTCAATAGAAACGCAACCAAGGCCACTTTTAAATACTTCTTCGTTGTCAAGATTTTCAATCGCTTTTTTTAATTCATCGACAGTAAAGAAGGTTTGATTTTTTGCTAACGGCATTAACCGCTTATTAAAAATTGATTGAGCAGCATCTGCTTCATCGCGGTAAACATGGCTGGGATCCTGCACAAAGACTTTTGTATTCTCTCCACTTAATATCGCAATGGCAAATTGATTCGCCATAGTGCCGCTTGGCATATAGATCGCTTTTTCCTTGCCAGTAATTACTTCAAATTTTTTTTCCAACTCCTCAACTGCGCCACCTGAACCATAGCGGTCAACTTTAATTTGTTGTTTACTATTAGCGGCTTGCAATTGTTCCAGATAGGGAAGACCATCATAAAATTCTCCATCGCCAAACAATTTTACAATAGGTTCGTTTGCGGCAGTCGTTTTTTCATTTACATTGTTTGCTAGTAAAGGTCCAGCTGGTAAAACTGCAGGCAATAATGAAAGTCCCGAGGCCTTTAAAAAGCTTCTCCTGTTGACGGACATAATAAGAGATTTGTTATTAGCAAATTACGAATATTGGGCGAGTCACAGTATTTCACGTAAGTGAGAGCCGCAGTTTTATTAGTAAACTTACTTTTCAAAATTGAGTACTAGTTGGTATTGCAATAAAAGCAAATAATAAGTTGATTTGTATTCTACTTTACCCACTATGAAACTAATGATGTATATAGGAAATGATCACATTGAATCTGTCTCACTCGATAAAGACAAAATATCGAAGCCCGGTTATCTTGGTACTTTTAAAAGAAGCTTAAAAGTGAAATATAAAGACCTGATAAGTCAACATGGATCGCCTGCAGATTTTATGGTGATCGATAATTCTCCGCAAACAGCAAATAAGCAATCAGCAAATCTTTATGAAACTGAATAGAACTACTGAAGTATAATTATTTGTGATCTTCCGGTGGTGGTGTAGTCTTTTTATTTTCCTCATTGTCGAGCTTATCAACAACCTTATTCCATAATTCTTTTGCATCTTCTTTTAAGCCTTCAAGCTTTACTTTGGCTTTATCGGCAAGCTCACCACTTTTTGCTTGTTCATAAAGATGTTTTGCATCTTCCTTCAATTCTCCAAGTTTTACTTTAGCCTTGTCAGCAAGTTCGCCACTTTTTGCCTGTTCATAAAGATCTTTCGCATCTTCTTTCAAGTCTTCAAATTTCACTTTGGCTTTGTCTGTAAGCTCACCACTTTTTGCTTGTTCATAAAGATGCTTTGCGTCTTCCTTTAACTCTTCAAGTTTTACTTTGGCTTTATCAGCCATTTCACTATTCTTTGCTTTGTTCCATGCCTCTTCGGCTTCATGCTCTACTTTATTCCAAACCTTTTCAGCTTTATCAAGCAGGCTTTCTTTTTGAGAAGCATCATTGGGCGCATTTTTATTATCTTCCATTATTAATGATTTTGATTATAGGGAAGTTACAGAATAAATAATTAATACTAGGTTGTAAAATAAAGGCCCCGTTTTTGAACGGGCCTTTATTTATTGAATTACGATCGGTTCCGTTTTTATATGTTTATCACTATTGATCTTTAAGTAATAAATGCCGGAAGAAAGCGAGGTCATTTTTATTTGTTTCTGATTATAGCCCGCAGATACAGAGAAAGTTTTTTTGTAAACAGTTCTGCCTGTATAATCTATTAGTTCTGCTACTATAACTCCAGATTGTTCGGCGTTGAATTCGATTTTTACATGATCTTTTGCAGGATTAGGAAATACTCGCCAGTTTTTCCAGGCTGCATCAACTTCATTTTGCATTACCGAATTTGAACTTCTGGAACCTGGGCCGGATACAATAACATTGGCAAGTTTTATGTCATCAAAATACATTGTTGTAGCCGAGGTCGCATTGTTTTGTATGGTTACTTTTTGAATTGAAGAAGGATTACCTAATTGACTTAACGTTACAATCACTTCTACCCATTTATTTCGGGCGGGCTTCAAATTAATCTCAGGGCTTTTAATACCAGTGTTGTTATGGGTATATATTGTGATGCCATTTTTATTGGTGTTATAAACCCAGAATCTAAGCTGAGTTGTTGAAGTAGTACTAACCGCAGTACCTTTATTGAACGCCAATGTTCCATTCCCATTGTAGTCAACACGAATTGATTTTGTGCCAACTTTTACAGGCGATGTATTATTGAAATTCCGCACTGATCCTGTTGATATATCGCTCCAGTCCGAGCCGATCAGGTCATCATATATTTGATTCGTTACAATAACAGGACAGCTAACTGTATTAGCAGTTGCAGTGTTACTAGCTGCCGATACATTACCAGCAGCATCTCTTGCTTTTACTGTGAAATTGTAAGTTGTATTACAGGTTAAACCAGTTACATTATAATTTGTAGTAGCTACATTTCCATTTAAAAGAGTAGAACCTTGATAAACTTCATAAGCAACAACAGCAACATTATCTGTAGAGGCAGTCCAAGTCAATGTCAAACTATTTTGAGTAATATTAGAAACTGTAAGATTTGTTGGAGCAGTTGGTGCTTCAGTATCACCAGGTGTTGTAGTTGCCGTCATTAATCTTGCTAATAACATTACATAAGATGCCTGGCAATAGATCGAGGGTTCGGTTATTTCCCACGAATTTTCAGGAAAACCAGCGTTCCAATCTTTATAGGCTTTTTGCGGTGGTTGATTTGTGATTCCTGCCACAGAACCGCTATAACTTTTATTTGGTCCACCCGGAACATAACCCGGTGCAGGCCCATTAGGTGATGTTAATGAATTATCCCAAATAGAACCCTCAGTAAACCATGTATGATAAATTTCATTGGCACATTTTTCAGCGCCGTAATTATACATGTTGCTCAACATTACCATACCCATTGGATTTACTCCGTGCATCCAATGCAAATATTGTTCTGCTACTTCTTTGTATTGAGCATGGGTTGTAGGATTAATATTAAAAGTGATAAAATCCAAATTCATGTGACCTGCACTTGTACGTGGTTGATTATGTCCCCAATGATAGGCAGCATCATCCATATGAGAGCGGTATAGATCTGTCCCTGCATTATAAGTTGGATATGAATACTGATAATTCATATTAGCTTTCTGATTGCGGATGTTATTTACAACAGTTGAAGAGATGCCGGGAAGTGTTGTTAAACGAAGCATTGCTAATTGCTGCGGCATCCAGTATGGTCCCCACCAATTAATCTTATATGGGTTTGTGGTAGTATATTTTGTTTCAGCAAATGTTTTGTATTCTGCATTACCTGTTGCTTCATACAAATAGACAGCTGCCACAAATAAATTATCGAGTTGTGCTTCTGCTGTGTTATCGGCGTCACCACTTTTTATATCACCATCATCGCAGGCCGTTTCAAATGTTGTAAAATTGTTTGTTGTCACTTTTGCTCTTGCCCAAGCAGCTTCAGCTCTGGTGATGAGATCAAGACCATATGCAGAAAGTGCTGGTACATTTTTATAAACATTACCTGCCACAGCAAACATAGAAGCTCCTGATATTGTACCTGCAGTACATTCAGGTAAATAATAGCGAGGACGTGTATCAGTGCTTGGCGGAGTTACTTCATTGTAATTATCAACTCCGACTTTTAACAAGAAACCGTTTGTACCTGTTGCGTCCTGCATTCGTTTAAAGAAATCAAGCTCCCATTTCAATTCATCAAGAATATCGGGAATGCCGTTACCTGATTCAGGAATATTATAATTGTCCTTAAATACCGTTGGATTAATTCGATATGCTTCTGCCAACTGTATAACAGCGCTGTTGGCAAATGTTGTGTATTTGTTTACGTCACCTGCATCCATCCATCCACCATGAACATCTTTTGCAGTTGTCATATTTCCTTTTGCAAAACGACTTGTTGCAAAACGATCCTGGTTGGAGCCTTCATAGCATGCACCATCAGCCCATTTTGCATCGGTATAAGGCGTTTGTTTTGCAAAATTTATACGCTGATAAAAATAGGTCCGTATTGTATGTTTCAAAACTTCTTCATAAACATTATCACCAATCTCAAAACGAAATGAACCAACATTATTTAGTACATCAAAAACATAATAAGAACCAGCAGTGGTCACAGAAGAAAAATCGAACCACCAACCACGATCGCCTGATTGTGCATGTGTGGCTCCTCCATTCCATTGTTGTAATGTGCCGGTGAATACGATGGCATCGTTATCCCAACGGCGAACCTGGTATTGATTGGTGCCAGTACCGGGATTAAATGTTTCAGCTGCGTTATAACCTACCTGCGGATCGGCGATCACCGCTACTTTTCTTGATGTAGGAAAATAACCAAACTGATCTACTTTAATGTGATAAGTTGTTTGTGGAGGCGCTGCATTTACAATTGTTGCAGAAAAAATAAAAAATACAATACCTGTGGTAAAGTTTAAAATTCTCATAAGGGGTTGTTTTAAGGTTAAGGGAGTTAAAGCTAAATAAGATGCCGTGTAAAACCTACAGTTCGATAATAAAATTTATACCTTATAGGAATTTTACGAATCAGCGGTTTCAACATTAATATAAAAACAAAAAACCCGCTTTAAGCAGCGGGCCTTTTGTTGTCAAGGTTGGGGGTATTATTTCTTAATTATCGTTGATCATACTTTTGCAAATTGTGATCTTATAACATTCAATGCGCCACCGGCTTTGAACCACTCGATCTGTTGTTCATTGTAAGTATGATTTACCAGGATCTCATCATGACTTCCATCTTTATGATTAAGTACCACGGTTAAAGGAACTCCGGGAGCAAAACTTGTGAGACCATTAATATCAATGCTATCATCTTCCTGTACTTTATCGTAATCTTCTTTGTTGGCAAATGTAAGTCCAAGCATTCCCTGTTTTTTCAAATTGGTTTCATGAATTCTTGCAAAACTTCTTACAAGAATAGCACGAACACCAAGATGACGTGGTTCCATAGCCGCATGTTCTCTCGATGAACCTTCACCATAATTCTCATCACCAACAACAACACTACCGATACCGACAGCTTTATATGCTCTTGCAGTTGCAGGCACCGGTCCAAATTCACCCGTCAATTGATTTTTTACTGAATCAGTTTTATCATTATAAAAATTAATAGCGCCGATCAACATGTTGTTAGAAATATTATCCAGGTGTCCGCGAAACTTTAACCATGGTCCTGCCATACTGATATGATCAGTTGTACATTTTCCTTTTGCTTTAATTAAAAGTTTTAATCCTTTCAGATCAATTCCTTCCCATGCTTTGAATGGTTCAAGTAATTGTAAACGTTTTGAATCGGTTGCGACTTTTACCTGGATACCACTTCCATCTGCTGCGGGTGCCTGGAAGCCTGCATCTTCAACAGCAAAACCTTTCGGAGGAAGCTCAAACCCTGTTGGTTCTTTCAATAGAACTTCTTCTCCTTTATCATTTTTCAATTTATCTTTTAGCGGATTGAAATTAAGTGTTCCCGCCATTGCCAACGCAGTCACTAATTCAGGTGAACCCACGAAAGCATGAGTGCTGGAAAGACCATCATTTCTTTTTGCAAAATTCCTGTTGTAAGAAGTAATGATCGTGTTCTTACGGTTAGGATCATCAATATGTCTTGCCCATTGGCCGATGCAAGGACCGCAGGCATTTGCCAATACCATTCCGCCTACATCTTCAAATTCTTTTATAAAACCATCTCTTTCTATTGTGTAACGCACTTGTTCACTTCCAGGTGTGATTGTAAATTCAGATATCACTTTTAATCCTTTGCTTTTTGCATCTTCAACAATTGAAGCACTCCGGCTAATATCTTCATATGAAGAATTAGTGCAGCTGCCTATCAACGCAACTTCAATTTTTTCTGGCCAGCCATTTTTTTCTACAGCTTCTTTCAATTTAGAAATAGGAGTGGCAAGATCAGGAGTAAAAGGACCATTCAGGTAAGGCTCAAGTGTGTTAAGATCCAACTCGAGTACCTGATCGTAATATTTTTTCGGGTTTGAATATACTTCCGCATCTGGACGAAGATGTTCACGAACGCCATCAGCTGCATCAGCCACTTCTGTGCGTCCAGTTGCCTTGAGGTAAGCACCCATTTTTTCATCATAAGCAAACAACGAACAAGTTGCTCCGATTTCGGCGCCCATGTTACAAATAGTTCCTTTACCAGTTGCGCTTAAATTATCTGCTCCTTCCCCAAAGTATTCAATGATTGCACCTGTACCACCTTTTACAGTTAATTGACCGGCTACCCAAAGAATCACATCTTTTGCACTTGTCCATCCGCTTATTTTTCCAGTTAGCTTTACACCAATCACTTTCGGCATTTTCAATTCCCAGGGAAGTCCTGCCATTACGTCTACTGCATCAGCACCACCAACACCAATTGCTATCATCCCCAATCCACCCGCATTAGGTGTATGGCTATCAGTTCCGATCATCATACCGCCAGGAAATGCATAGTTCTCCAACACTACCTGGTGAATAATGCCGGCGCCTGCTTTCCAAAAACCAATTCCATATTTGTCAGAAATGGAACCCAGGAAATCATAAACCTCTCGATTTGTTTCAATCGCTAATTGAAGATCTTTTTTAGCGCCAACTTTTGCCTGTATCAAATGATCACAATGCACGGTTGAAGGAACAGCGACTTTACTGCGACCACAAGTCATAAATTGTAATAAAGCCATTTGTGCAGTGGCATCCTGCATGGCAACACGATCAGGTGCAAAGTCTACATAATCTTTACCTCTGTTATGGGGCGAAGCAGGTAAAGGGCCGGATAAATGCGCATATAAAATTTTCTCTGTAAGAGTTAAAGGCTTACCAACCAATTTGCGGGCTGCTTCAACTTTTGCAGGAAGTTCTGAATAAAGTTTCTTAATGAGTTCGAGATCAAATACCATGATGAAGGATTTAAGATTTAGATTTTCGATTGTAGATTGAAAGAAGATACTTGTTTGTAAATCTGGTATCCGCAATCTGAAATCTGAAATATGTATGGGTTGCGAAAGTACGAAAAACACCTATGTTGATAACAGGTTATTGGATGATTTGTTTGAAAAATCTAATTTCGCAAATCATGAACCGATTCAAGAGTTTCATCGAATGGAACGCATTTGGCGTTTGTACTGCCATGGGCCTCAGGCTGGGCATTGCAACCAGCAAGATCCGCCAGTTTTTTATTTATGCTTCAATACTTACGATGGGTTCGCCTGTTATCATCTACCTCGTGCTTGCTTTTTGGAGGAACATCAGGAGATATATATGGGCGACAAAAAGAAATCCCTGGTATTATCTATAAAAAATAAAGGCTGCAAGTCTTACAGCCTTTATTTCAAAAAATAGGAATGCTTATCTTATAGTACTGAGAAGGATTGCCCCATTCTTTCCTTTTGAACCATATTTTTTTTCAGCATCTTTTCCATCAACAAAAGTTATCCGGTAAGGACCGGTTAATTTTCCATAAGAGGCTGGGAGCACTTCTTTTCCATCAAGCAAAATATATTGCCCTTCATCGAGGATAGTTAAACCACCAAGATTAAGAATTCTGCGCTCAATCGCTACTGTTGGTTCTTCGGCTATTCTTGCTATATTAACTTCAACAGGACTTGTGCTGTTTACAGTATTGTTTACATTAGAAGCTATTCTCACTTCCTGAACACTGTTAATATTATTTGCAATAGTTATAACAGGCTTAACTTCTTCACTAACTTTCACTTCTTCAGTTGTCGTTAATATTTTTGCATCTACAACTCTTACCTCTGTCACAGCAATTTCTTCCTCTTTTATGCCGCATCTTTCTTCAAAAGCTTTTTTCTCAGGAGAAAGCGATAGGGTATAAATTTCTTGTTTTCCATTTTTCAAAGTAACGGTTGCAATATTATTTTTTACTGTAACAGTTCTTATTTCTGGATTAGAAGCTTTGATCTTTTTTTCTATTTCTACTTTAGTCGGGCTAAGAATTTCACCATAAAGGTTCTCGTAATACCCGGACTTTTCATTCCATTCGGTAAGCAGCAGACGTTTTACTTCTTTTTTGTCTTTGTCTTTCACTACAACCATGCAATTGCCTTTGTTGTCTTTGATATCAATATAATAACCTTTACTGTTAGGTATTTTCACATCGGGAATTGTGTCGGTGAGAATGATCGCCGGGATAATTGGTTTTGCATTTGGTTGATCATTAAATGATTTTCTGAATGCAAGAAGAATGATCGCAAGTACGGGAACCAGGAATAAGAACCTGCCCACCTGCAGTCTGGCACTTTTTGTTTTGTTCATCATGGCTATACGTTTTTTTAATGAAGAAAAATTGAATTTAGTAGCTATACTATATTGATTGTTACCGATCACTTTCAGCAACAGGTATTGATATTGTTTTTTATCTATTCCATTTTCCACTACTTTATTATCTGCAATGAATTCAAGATTTTGGCGGATAGATCTTTTTAATAACCATGCAAAAGGATTATACCAGTTAATGATACAAAGCAATTCTGCCCAAATAATGTCTATTGTGTGGTTTTGCCTTACATGCACAAATTCGTGACTCACTATCTCACGCAGCTCATCTTCAGTATGAAGATTGGAATTAATAAAAACAGACTTTCCAAATGAGAATGGAATAATGCTTTCATCAACCTGGTAGATTTTTATTCCATCTGTAGAGATCAATTTTGATCTGTTTCTGATACGAATGAACGAAATGTAACGAACAATAAAACGGAGCAACAGAATTCCAGCGCCGATCATTAAAGTAAAAGCTGTCCAATCCCATTTATCATAGCTGGTTGACCAAATAGGCACGGGGCAATGAGACGCTTCTTCAAGTGCAATGGTGTATTGATGAACAGAAGGAATAAATTGAATAAGCCCATTATTAGCGCCACTGTTGTTTCCAAGGATTGTAGAAATATTTATAAAAGGAATGAAAAATGAAAGTAACGTGTATGCCAACAAGTACCACCTGTTTGAATTATAAAAAGTAATCTTTCGTAAAATGAACTGGTAAAACAACCACACAATTGCGAGGCTTATTGATAACTTAACGAGGTATTGAATAAGTAAAGACATAAAATGACTTTGATTTGATTAAAATCTATTGTCCTTTTTCGATCATGTTTATAATTTCTTTCAATTCTTTTGCTGATAATTTTTTCTGCTCAACAAAGAAATTCACCATCTCCTTATAAGAGTTATCGAAATATTCTTTCACCACTTTCCCCATGAATTTCTTTTTATAATCAGCTTCTGTAACTATTGGCTTATATAAATAGGCATTGCCAACAAGCCGACTGCTGAGATAACCTTTCTTTTCAAGGTTTTTAATAGTTGAAGCAACCGTAGTATAAGGGATCGCTTCATCAAGATGTTCTATAAAAGATTTTACGTTGCCTTCGCCGGTACGCCATACGGCTTGCATGGTTTCTTCTTCAACATGAGTTAGAGGTTCCATATCTACGAAATTTTCGTAAAGCTACGGAAGTTTCGTAGTCGACCAAATTTATTTTGCCTTTTTATAAAAATTAACAAATGAAATTACGGATGACTTATTCGGGATTTACGAATATCACGGTTGTGTTTCCTTCAAACAGATCATGTACTGAAGCTTTTTCTTGCAACCCAATTGACTTTAATTCCTCTGCAAAATTTTTACGGGTAATTACTGCTGCTTTGTTATTCTGCATGAAGGTTTTTAAAGAATCAAGATTCTTAAATACGGGAACTCTTTCGGGTAAATAATAAGTATAGGAAGGATGAAAAATTTGGTAGCTGACTATTTTATCATATTTTTTTACAATGTCAATCGTCTTTGACATGGGGTTCTGTTTATAAATAGTTGGATAAAGCCAGTTGAACATTATTATATGAAACAGAGAATAGAAAACAAAAGTGCTGACCGTAGCTTTCCTAAAATTCTTTTTAAGCATAAAATAAAATGCAACGATCGCTGCGATAGTAAGTATTAAAAGAAACGCAGCGATATTCTCCCTGCCAGTAGTATTCACTTCTTTCTTTATTCCTAAATACGCTGCAATAGGTAAAGTGATATTTATTACAAGAAGTATAATAAAAGGGTAGAGGCGAGCTTTATTTTCTTCCCATGCTTTATTTATAAAACTGCCGAGCAGTATTGCAACAAAAGCATAACATGGCATTGCATAGTTGGGAAGTTTGGTGCTACTGATGCTGTAAAACACTACAAAAATTCCAACAACAGAAAGTGCAAGTTTTAAAAAGGGATCTTTGAAACGAGTTCTGAATTTTTTAAACGATTCTCCTATAAAAATGGATGCCGGTAATAATCCTAATAAAATTATTATCGGTACAATTATAAAAGGGCCTCCATGGCCTTCCATTGGTTCAGAAAAACGACCGAAATTATGTTGTAGAAAAAACCCTCTTGTCCATTCACCATTTGTTTTTTTATGAACAAGCAAATACCATGGAAGTGCGACAGCACACATGATGATTCCGGCAAAAATTATTTTCCACGAAAGAATTTCCTTTAATTTTCTTTCCCATATAAGCCAGGTGAATATTGCGGCTCCGGGTAATGCAATAGCAACCGGTCCTTTTGCCAACGTTCCTAATCCCATTGTGATCGCACAAAGCCAGAGCCAGTAATTTTTTTTCTCGTTAAAAAATAAATAAGCAGTAAAGATCGAAGCAGTATTTAGAAAAATTAAATAAGGATCAGGTACAGACATCCTGAATTCAAAAAGAAAATGCGATGATGCAAGTAGAACAAGAGATGTTATGAATGCTTGTCTTTGCGAAGAATATTTTTTTACAAAAAAATAAGTGATGAAAATTGTAAGTACCCCAAACACTGCGGAGAAAAATCTGGCTCCCCATTCAGTAACTCCAAAAATTTCAAAACCGCCGAACATAAAATAATAATGCAGCGGTGGTTTTAATGTTCTTAGTCCGCCATTAAAAGTGGGAACGATCCAATCGCCACTTTCATACATTTCTCTTGCACATTCAGCATTGCGTACTTCATCATATATCCAAAGTGGCGTTTTACCCAAACCGGGAAATAGCAGCACAAGAGATAAACCAAAGAGTAACCAAAAATATTTTTGCTGATTTTGCTGCACAGAAATTTTTGAATTGGCTCAAAGTTAATCATCCATTTTTCAATCATCCTTCAATGGATCATGATAAATAAAATAAACACCCCAAACAGATGATAACGCATTAGAAAGATAAAACAGAATACTGATGATGGGTGCTATATGCATATCTAAACCAAAGTACCTGGCCCCTTCTACGAATACCAATTCTCTTGTACCAAGTCCACCACCAAGTGATATAGGAATAACTGTAATAACTGCAGCAACAAGAAAAATAAAGATCCACTCACTTTGATGAAGTGGTAAGTGAAGCCCCATTAAAATGCAATAAACACAAACCACCTGAAAAACCTGCACTGCTATTCCCCAAAGAAAAGTTGGCCAAAAGCCGGATAAAAAATCTTTGAATAAATATTTTACGACAAGATACAAAGCAACAACAGCCATCACTGAGCCGCTGATCAGTATTACATCGTAAAGCTTATTATCCAGGACAATAACCCCATAAACAGAAAGTATTAAACCCAATGCAAGCAAGCCGCTGAATCGATCAAGTAATACGGCGGCGGTGATCTTTTTATAATTTACATCATATTTTCTTGTTAGCGACACAACTTTATAAGCATCACCACTGATCGCACCTGGTAAAAACAAGTTATAAAACATGCCAAGCCAGTAAAGCTTCAGATTTTGCTTTTTCGTAAGATTAATGCCGATATTTTTAAAATATATATTTAACCTGAAGGAAGCCAGGAATTTTGAAAAAGCATACGCAATAACTGAAAAAAATAGCCACCACCAGTCGGCCTGCAATACGGCATCTTTGGCTTTAGTAAAATCTATTTTTCGGGAAATATACCAGAAGCAAAGAATAGTGACTGCTATCTTAAGCAGCAACTTCAGCACCTTCATTGTTTGAGATTCTTTCTTAATAACCGCTTCTGTCATTTCTTTTTCCGTTTCAGAAAAGGTTGGATAATTTTAGGGTTAAAACTTATCAAACCGGGTGCAAGTAAATTCAAAATGATGACAAAAAAAATTATCCTTTTATCATTGGTTATTGCCTCCCATTTTCATATCCTAAGCCAGGAGAAACCACTTACGAAGGGCCTGAAAATTTCTAAGTCAGTTAAAATAAAAAAACAAACATATAAACTAGATGCGCCAACTTCTATGGATGGAGCTTTAATAGTAATAGAAGGAAATAACATAACAGTCGATTTTAACAACGCCGTTTTGAAAGGAAGTAATTTAAAAAAGAACCCCAATGATTTTTTTGGTCTCGCTATTTTAATAAGATCAGGAAGCAATATCACGATCAAAAACTTAAAAGCAAGAGGATATAAAGTTGCATTGATGGCTAAGGGCATCACAAATCTTACAATTGAGAATTGTGACTTCAGTTATAATTACCGGCAGCATTTAAACAGTACACAGGAAAAGGAAGATATATCGGACTGGCTAAGCCATCATCAAAATGAAAAAGATGAATGGTTGCGTTATGGTGCTGCTATGTATTTACGGGATTGCGAATCAACAATAATTAAAAATACAAAAGTTACCGGCGGACAGAATGCATTGATGATGACGAATTGCAATAAAGGGAAAATTTACAATAATGATTTTTCATTTAATTCGGGTTTAGGAATTGCCATGTATCGCAGCAGCTTTAATACGATCGCATATAACAAGATCAACTTTAATGTACGGGGTTATAGTCATGGTGTTTATAACAGGGGACAGGATAGTGCTGGCATTCTAATCTATGAGCAAAGTAGCAATAACCTTTTTTATAAGAATTCAGTGACGCATGGGGGAGATGGTTTTTTCCTTTGGGCCGGGCAAACAACAATGGATAGCGGTAAAGGTGGTTGTAATGATAATGTGTTACAGGGAAATGATTTTTCCTATGCGCCTACTAATGGCATCGAAGTTACTTTTAGTCGAAACATAATTTCAGGTAACAGGATATTCGAATGTGATCATGGTATTTGGGGTGGTTATAGTTACAATACGGTAATTGCAGGAAATCAATTTCGCCAAAATAGGATCGCAATCGCTATTGAACACGGACAGGAGAATGAGATCCATCATAATATTTTTCATGAGAATAAAGAAGCGATAAGGCTTTGGGCAAGAAAAGAACAACCTGCTGATTGGGGGTATGCAAAAAACCGTGATACACGAAGCAGGAACTATGCGATCGTTAATAATAATTTTAACAGCAACCCGCTTGTGATGAATGTAAACAGAACGGAGGATCTAATGGCGTTTGAAAATATCTATGCAGGGTTTGAAACTCTTTTTAAAATAGATTCTACAGTTAGCGGATTTGATACAACAGTTAATGATGAAATATCTCAGAAGCTTAGTGCTGATAGCGCTGAATTTATTCCTGATATTCCATCACCACAAAATGCATTTACCGGAAACTCCGCATTAGCAGGAAGAAAAAATATAATGATGACTGAATGGGGCCCTTATGATTTTCGCAGCCCCATCATTTGGAATGTAAATCCAACAGATACAACCGGCCTAATGAAATTTGACTTGATAGGACCAAAAGGAAAATGGAAGATCAAAAGATTTAAAGGAGTAAAAGACATCTCTTTAATGAATGGAACATTTCCGGCAGCGATCACTGCTGTAAAAACTGCCGATACCCGAACTGATATTATGATCGAGCTTGAATACATCGGTTCTGCAATTACTACAACTTTGGGTGAAAATATTACCGCAGGCAAAGCTTATATTTTTTTATTTAAGAAATTTTTTCAACCGATCGATTTTGATGTGCTTTGGTATGCGTATGATTTTAAAATGCATGATCCAATTAAAACAGGCATGATCTTTCCGCCAACTGCAAAATTTGCTCCTATAAAAAATGAAAAAACAACCAGGCTCGATTATGCATGGTGGGGTGGAATGAAAACAGATGGAGGCAATCATCCTCAATTTGTCACCACAGCCAGTGGCTCTGCAACTTTTGAAAAAGGTAATTACGAATTAGGTGTCACATGGGACGACGCAGTACGAGTATATGTGGATGGAAAATTAGTGATCAATGAGTGGAATCCATCTTTATATAAGTTCGATGAATCGCCACATAAAACCATTAAGCTTGCATTAGATGGCAAGCATGATTTTACTGTCGAGCATGTTGAGATCAGTGGGTTTGCGACGCTTAGTTTGAAGATCAAAAAGCTTTAATTTTTAGAATAGATTTTTTATCTTTCTATATTATTTTTAAACCAAAACAATTCGATATGAGAAAATTAATTTTCTTACTCTCATTCTTCACTGTGCTGACTGCAATTATTATTGCGTGTAACAATGAATCAAAAGAGCCAGGCACTGCAACTCCAGGCAAAGAGGATTCGACAAAAGCAGTTATTGCCCGTGGCGATTACCTTGTTAATAATGTAGCTGTTTGTATGGTTTGTCATAGTGAAAGAGACCATACTAAGTTTGCAATGCCGGTTAAACCAGGTACTGAAGGCGGCGGACCATCATATGCATTTGGGCAGAACATGGGAGTTCCGGGGGAAATAACACCGCCCAACATCACTCCATTTAAACTAAAAGACTGGAGCGATGATGATATAATAAAAGCAATTACGCAAGGAGTAAATAAAAAAGGTGACACTCTTTTCCCGCTGATGCCGTTTCATAATTATAGTAGAATGGCCAAAGACGATATTCAAGCCGTCGTTGCATATTTACGAACATTGAAATCAATAGAGAAAGCGGATGTTCCCCGAAAACTTGCAATGCCAATTGCGATGTTTGGTCCTTTGCCGGCAAATACATTAGATCAGAATAAACGACCTGATCCATCAGATAAAGTAAAATATGGAGAATACCTGGTTACGTTTGCTTCTTGCAGCGATTGCCACACACCAATGACACCACAAGGAGCACCTGATTTTAGCAAGGCATTTTCCGGTGGGTTTCGCTTTAAGTCAGATTTTGTGGATGTAACAACTGCTAATATTACTCCTGATTCTTCAACGGGTATTGGTAGTTGGAGTGAAGAAGTATTTCTGGCAAAGTTTAAAACCAATCTTGAGGGCACAGAAAAAGGAATCGATCCGGGTAAGCTTAATACAGAAATGCCATGGGCTAACTATGCTAAAATGAGTCAGGAAGATTTGAAAGCTATTTATGCGTATTTACGTACTCTGCCACCAGTGAAAAATAAAGTGGAGAAATGGCCAACTAAGTAAGTTCGATTTCTTTATTTACTTTATATACCCTTTATACTAAGCATAAAGGGTATATAAGTTTATAGGTAAGATCATCACCTGCTATTGGCATCGTTCATCCTGATCTTTCTGCCTTTGAACTTTTTACCGTCGATAGAACGTATCATTTGATTAGCGGATTTTTTATCTATTTCGATCCAGCTATTCATTTCTTTCATGTCAATTCTGCCAAGAACTTCTTTTTGCAATTCACTCATGTCAAGAATGAATTGTAAGAAACTTGCTTTGTAAAAACCATCTTTTGTTCCAAGATTCACAAATAGTCTTGCGAAATCATTACCACCACTGAATTTTCTTCCTCTTGTATCACGATTTACTTCTCTTTCTCTTGTCCCGTTTTCCCTTCTCGGTTCTCTCATTCTATCCCGGACGCCTTCTCTCGTATTCAAATCCTCGGCATTCTCATAATATTTAAGAAAACGATCAAATTCCATCGCTGCCACTCTTTTCAAAATTTCTTCTTTTGTCACCGCTGCAAATTTTTCCTGCAATGCAGGTAAATATGTTTCATAATCACCATGACTAATATCAGTCTGCATCAACTTATCCATGCAGGAAGAAAATTGTTTGCGGCAAACATCTTTTCCAGACGGTAAATCCAATTTATGGAATGGAACCTGGGTCAGTTTTTCGATCTGTCTTATTCTTCCAACTTCGCGGCTGCTTACAATGCTCATACAAACTCCTGTCTTACCTGCACGTCCAGTTCTTCCACTGCGATGTGTGTACACTTCAATATCATCAGGCAGTTCAAAGTTGATTACATGGGTGATGCCTTGTACATCAATTCCTCTTGCCGCAACATCTGTTGCTATTAGTAATTGCAAAGTCTTTTCACGAAACTCACCCATTACTTTATCACGTTGTCCTTGTGTCAGATCGCCGTGTAATGCATCTATATCATAACCTTCTCTTGTTAATTTTTCAGCGATCTTTTGTGCATCGGCTTTTGTTCTTGTAAAGATCAATCCATAAATGCCGGGATTAAAATCGATCAACCGTTTTAATGCTTCATAACGATGATGAGACGAGGCAACATAAAATTGGTGATCAATATTTTTACTTGCCGTATTCATTTTACCAACCGTGATCTCAACCGGAGCCTTCATATATTTCTTGCTCACCCTTTTTATTTCTGCAGGCATGGTAGCGCTGAAGAGCCATGTACTTTCACGATTAGGAGTATTCTGTAAAATAAATTCAATGTCATCCTGGAAACCCATATTCAGCATTTCATCTGCTTCATCGAGTACTACATATTTTATTTTTTCCAGGTTGATAGCTTTTCTTTCTATCAGGTCAATTAAACGCCCCGGTGTTGCTACTACTATTTGTACTCCTCTTTTCAATTCTCTTATTTGTGCTCCAATAGGAGTACCGCCATAAACAGCGAGTACATTCATTCCAACAACAAACTTTTTGAAAAGGTCCATCTCATTTACTATTTGCATACAAAGTTCTCTTGTAGGACAAACAATAAGAGCTTGCGGAAACTTGTCTTTGCTTTCTACTAATTGAAGAAGTGGTAAACCAAATGCAGCTGTCTTGCCTGTTCCTGTTTGTGCAAGGCCAACGAGGTCTTTTGTTCCACTTAATAATACGGGGATAGCTTTTTCCTGTATAGGTGTAGGATTTTTGAATCCTAATGCATCAGTTGCCTGGATCAATTTTGAATCTAATCCTAACCCTTCGAATGTCATCATGCGACTTTAAAATTTTCGGCAAAGGTAACTGTATTAGGGTCGATGGATATTTTTAATTATTTAGAGCTAAAAGACCTCTAAAAACCTTAATGCTAACGAATGTATTAGCATGATTATGCTCATCCGGCAAAATCTTGCAAATAATTCAGGCAAAAATCCGCATTATCGTGCTATTGAAAAGGTTTTTACAATAAGCCATATTTGTTCTATCAATTTTTTAAAATGAAACATTACAAACTCATAAAGATCTTTTTACTGATCGTTCTCAATACGATAGTAATATTAGGAGGAACCCATGCTGAGCATATGCCGGTTGTTAAAAATGAACCAGCGGAGGGGTCAGAAAAAGATGTTTACCCTGACTTTTTATTTTTTGCCAGTCATCTCTATCAATGATCATAAAATTTAAAATCAACCAGAATGAGAAAGACAGTTTTAAATCTTACCGCTATCGTTGCAATAATATCAATAGTATTTGTTGCCTGCCAGGGTAGCACAGCCAGTGAAGAAAAAAGTGTTTCCCTTACCAAAGAGGAAATGGTGAAACGAGGCGCATACCTGGTTAACTCAATTGGATGTGATGATTGTCATTCACCAAAAAGAATGGGTGCCAATGGCCCTGAACTAATTCCCGAACTCAGGTTATCAGGCTATCCATCAGACAGGCCAATAACAAAAGCGGACACAAATGTTGTAAAGAATGGTTGGATGTTATTTTCTGATGATCTTACGACTTCGGTTGGTCCATGGGGACAATCATTTGCTGCAAACCTAACTTCAGACGCTACGGGTACCGGTAATTGGAAAGAAGAACAGTTTATCAAAGCCATACGTGAAGGAAAGTTTAAAGGACTTGATAATACCCGCCCTTTATTGATGCCTATGCCATGGTTTGTTTATAGAAACCTTACAGATGATGATCTGAAGTCCATCTTTGCCTTTTTACAGACAACAAAACCTGTAAATAATGTGGTGCCTGCTCCAAAACCATTTATCCAACTATAACATGTGATCAATCGTTTGCAATATTAAATGCTGGAATATGCCGGCATTTTTTCACATTGTTATGCTAATGAAAAAAGCATCCATGTAAGGAACTTTGTGTTAAGTTTTTTACATGAAAAATAGAATACACGATAACCCTGTTCTTCAAAACAGGATAGAATTCAAAGAACTTTGTGAAGAATCCAATGGGACAAGGACAGTTGCAGAAATAACATTAAAAAGTGGGGGGAAGATCCCACTTCACTATCATTTCGAGTTTTCAGAATACTATGAAGTGCTGGAAGGAGAATTAAAAATGCAAGTTGGAAAAGAGATCAAAACTTTGCATAAAGGAGATTACCTGCTTATCCCGGTCAAAACTGTTCACCGGTATTTTAATGAAAGTGGTGATGATGTAAAATTTAAAGTGGTGATACAGCCAGGAAATATCGGTTATCAATTACTTGTATCGGTTCTGAATGGTCTTGCAAGAGATAGAAAAGTAAATAGGCAAGGGTTGCCTACAAATTGGCTGATCCGTGGTTATTTATCGGTTGCTTCAGGTTCAAATGTTCCGGGAATCCTATCTTGGTTGCAACCTTTATTAAATTGGCTTTATAAAATTGCTATTAGAAAAAAAGTCGACAAAGAATTACTAGCAAAATATTACATGTAAAGATCATTTATAAAAGTTTAGTAGATTTAGCTGCTTCATGATAAGATCCGTTCGCAATATTTTTCTTTTTATCATAATTCCTTCTTTGCTTTTTCAAAAAGCGAATGCACAACGTTTTAATTTTTCTTTTGAAAAATTTACAACAGATGATGGCCTTTCGCATGAAAATGTCATTAGCATCACCAAAGATCAGGATGGCTTTCTATGGATCGGAACAGCTAATGGCTTAAACCGTTTTGACGGAATTTCTTTCAAGATATTTCGCAATGATCCAAATAGCGATCAAACGATTTCCGGAAATTATATTGCGGGCACCACACTTGACAAGAAAGGTTATTTATGGTTAGCTACAAACTATGGATTGTGCAGACTTAATACACGTACATTAAAAATTGACAGGGTTGATCTTAAAGATAGCTCTGATAAATATTCCCGGTATGATGTAATGTCCGGTGAATTCGATATAGACGGTATTGGTTGGTTCATTGTCAATGATCACTTGTATGCTGTGAACCAGGAAACATTTAAATGGAAAAGATATCCATTACCTGCAGCACGTTTTCATGGCAATTCATCCCAGGTTGACAGCAAGAACAGGATATGGTTGTCTATTGGCAGGGCAAAATATTTATTTGATCTTAAGTCTGAAAAGTTCAGATACTTGCTCGGTTTTGATTGGTCACATCGTAACTCTGATATTCTTTGTGGTTCAGTAAAAGAAGATGCAAATGGCCAATTATGGATGGGCACATGGGCACATGGTTTTTATATCTGGAATGAGAGTAAGCAGGAGCTGGAAAAAAAGGAAACTGCACCTGAGTCAATCACTGCTTTTGAATTTGATAAAGATGAACAAGGCAAACCATTTATGTGGTGCGGTGGAGGAGCTTACGGATTGATGGCTTATGATACATCAGAAAAAAAATTCTTTTATTTTAAAAATGATCCAAGGGATAAATACACACATAATCTTGGCCAAACTGTATACGTACTACGGGATACAAGTTCAGGAATTGTATGGATAGGTACGGAGAATGGTTTGGAGAAATATGATCCGCATACAATTCGTTTTCGGCGTTATCGCATATGGCAGGATAAAAACGAACTTACCAATTCACAATATTTTTTCACAAGTGGTTTTGTGCAGGATAAAACAGATCCAACGGGCAACACATGGTGGGTAAGCGTTTGGATCGGTGGTTTATACAAATGGAACAGGAGTAAACTAACGTTGGATGAAAATTATGTGCAAGCAAAAGGTATTAAAGAGCCCGGTATATTTTCCATTGTACAAGCAAAGGATGGAATGATATGGATCGGGCATGGGCAGGGAGTGCAGGTGCTTGATCCAAGAACAAATCAATTCATTCGTCACTTTGTTGAATTTTTCCCCAATAAAAAAGAAAGATTCAATGTCACGTTTATTTCTGAAGACTCAAGATCTAACATGTGGTTTTCCACTTACCAGGGCCTGTTTTCATATGACAGGAAAGGAGATTCGATCATTAACTGGTGGAATCGTATTCCATCTTTACAAAAAATATATCCCTTAAATATTAGGGAAGATGCGGAAGGGTATATATGGTTCTCATCAGGAAAAGGAGTAGGAAGAATTGATCCGCTTAAAAGTGAATTGATCCTTTTTACTAACGCTAACAGAAAAAACAAAAAGCTACCAGATGACGAACATGGTAGTTTGTATATTGATAAATCACAACACATTTGGGTATCCGGTGTAGGTTATGTTGCAAAACTTGACAAACAAGGAGAAGTACAAAACCTATATTCGGACAAAACAGGTTATATAGGTTCTTCAGTTTTTGGATTCGTAGAGGACCCTCACGGATTTATTTGGATGACAACTGATAATAAGCTCCATCGCCTCAATCCAAAGACAGGTCATTTTGATTATTTTGACAAAAACGATGGCTTATTTAATAATAAGATTGCCGATGGTTTTTATATGAGTAGCGAGGGAGAATTGTTTCTCGGCTTCAACGGTGCCATCAATAGTATTAACACAGGTAACATTGCATTTAATAAAAAACCGCCTATTGTTTTTGTATCACAATTAAACATAAGAGGCCAGCTAAGAAATTTTGATAGCAATAATAAAATAACGATTCGTCCGGGGGAGAGAAGTATTGTAATAGAATTTTCTGCCATGAATTTTAGTCAGTCAAAGAAAAACAAGTTTGGTTTTTGGTTAGAAGGATATGATTCAACCTGGCGATATACTAACGAAAGAGTTTTGTCATTAATGAATTTAGAGGCAGGCACGCATAAATTACATGTAAAAGCGAGCAACAATGATGGTGTATGGAGTAATGAATCTGTATATACAATTAAAGTAAATCCATATTTCCAGCATACGATCTGGTTTAAATTATTGCTTGCTGTTTTGGCGTTAATGCTTTTCCTTGTTTTTATGTTCTATCGTAAACAACAAAGAAAAGGATTGGAGAAGATCAGGAATCGTATTGCTACGGATCTGCACGATGATATGGGATCAACTTTAAGCAGCATCCGGATCTTTAGCGATGTAGCAAAAAAACAAATTGAAGAAAAACCAGAAACGGTTCAGTTATTGGATCGCATTAGCAATAATGCAACATCGCTTTCGGAAAATATGCAGGATATCATCTGGACCATTCGAAGTGATAATGATACATTGGAAGATCTTGTTTCAAGAATGAGGGAATTTGGTCTTCGGGTTTGTGATGCTAAGAACATCAGGTTTAATATTATTGTATCACAAAGTTTCAAGGCTTCCAAACTTAGCCTTGAGCAAAGAAGAAATCTCTATCTTATTTTCAAAGAATCTTTAAACAACGCGGTAAAATATGCAGAAGCTTCACAAATTGATCTGCTACTAAACCTAAAAAGCCGTTTTCTGAAAATGGAAATTAGCGATAATGGAAAAGGCTTTGAAATCGATAATATCAAAAAAGGTAATGGACTTAACAACCTTGAGAAAAGAGCAAAAGAAATAGGGGGGCAGATCACCATTAAATCAGAACCTGGAAAAGGGACATGTATAAACCTGATGATAGTATTAAAGAAAAGTTTGCTTACCGATAAATAATTAGCATGATTATGTTATACAGCTCGTAATTGCTGTTCATTAACTTTAGTATATGGAAGATAAAATCAAAGTAATTTATTACGAAGACAACGCTAATCTCAGAGAAGGCATTTCATTTCTTATCCAATCTACACCCCAGTTAGATTTGATAGCTACTTTCAGCAATGCTGATACAGTGAAAACAGACACAGAACAATTAAAGCCTGATGTGATATTGATGGATATAGATATGCCGGGTACGAATGGCATTGATGCTGTGGCCATCGTGAAAGCCGTTTCTCCAAAAACACAAGTGATCATGCTTACTGTTTTTGATAATGAAGAAAGAATATTTAATGCAATTCGCAATGGCGCCAGTGGTTACTTATTAAAGCATACATCTCCATCAGAAATTATTGAATCAATTTTCGATGTAAATAAAGGCGGCTCTCCAATGACAGCCAATGTTGCAAGAAAAGTCTTACAGTATTTTCAGTCTCAGCCAAAAGCACATAAAGAAGATTATAATTTATCCGATAGAGAATTGCAGATCGTAAAAGGTCTTGTAAGTGGCTATAGTTATAAAGCAATAGCAGCAGAATTGTTTATCAGCATTGATACTGTACGTTCTCATATTCGCCGCATTTATGAAAAGCTTCATGTCAATTCTAAAACAGAAGCAGTACTGAAAGCAATTAATGAAGGTCTTGTTTAATTTTCATTGCTATACAAAACCAAAGCCGCTCTTGCTGAAGCGGCTTTGGTTTTTCTATTATTAATATCAGGCAGCGGCTTTATTCGCTATTTCTTTAGGTAACATGAATTTCCCCCTGATCATTTGCCAGCGATCTATTGGCAAGACGATCCGTGCAGTTGAGATCAATTTTTTAAGCATAAAAGGAGAAGCATGTTCTTTTATTATATTGACCCACATTAAAATTTCACGGTTGCTAAGCACTTTCAATATTTTACCGGTGTACCAGGTACAATCTGAAGAGGTGGCCTGTTTCATGATCTCCACTTCCATTCCTACTAACTGTGTGTCGGAATAATTTGACCATAATATTTCATTGATCACAGTTTCTTCTTTATTCATGTGTTGCAAAACAGCAGCGGTAAATTCAAAGAACAAAGCTTGCAACTGATGTCCGAAATCGATCATTTCTTTTTTTGTATCCAGTTCTTCTTGTAGATCAATTATTTTGTCAATTGATTCTGCCAATGCCTGGTCTTTTAAATTGGTTTGTTCGATCATGGCTACTATATAAGGCGCATGTAAAACCACAGAATGATAAATGATCTTATCTTCTTTGCTTAAATGATATAAGAAAGAACGGGTTGCTTGTTTAATAACATCAATCGCGGCATTTGCCTGTTTACTCTTGGTAAAATCTGTTTGCTGAATTTTCGCTCCTGCATCAAACAACATACTCCGTAACCCTTTGTGAGTTCTCCTGAAGATGTTGTATCGCTGTTCCTGTTTCATGGTTTGGTTTGCTTTTGGTTTGTTAGTTATCATGAATTGTATGACGCAAATATGCTAAAAAAGTTACCCGCTATTGATAGCATAATCATGTGAAAAACAGGTGTTAGGAGTTAATTATGGTTAACACATACCACATATGGGTAAGCACGATACATGAGTGGTAAATGAATTGAATCAATGGCAATTTTTAATGATGTATTGAATACACATCAAGTACATATCGGCATGATTTTTCGAAAGGATAACATTAAACCAGTGAGATGTTAAGGAAGTTAACAGAATAATGTTAATTCATGTGAATACGATTAGCATCATTGCTGGGAAAAAGTTTTTGAATACCAAAAACAATTCAGCATTCGTTACCACTATAATCAAATTCAATTATGAAAATCCTGCTCCTCCCATTCTTGTTGTGCATACTTTGCATAAATGCTTATTCACAAAAGAAGAAAGACCCCTCTGAAAAAGAATCATTGTTTCGCTTTGGATTCAAGGGTGGGGTTAATCTTAATAAGATCGAAGGCAAATCGTTTAAAGATGAGTTTAACTATAATTATTCATTGGGTGGATTCATGCAAATTAATATCGCTAGAAAGCTAGGCCTTCAACCTGAAATAAATTTTGTTCAAACGACAGCAGAGACATCTGACGAGGTAACAGATATCTATGAAGACTTGTTTGTTGGCGGCAATCAGAAAAAAGCAAAGCTTGACTATTTAAAATTTGCCGGATTATTAAACATTGACCTTGGCCCTTCTCAACGGGTTAAACTTCAACTGGGCCCTCAATGGGGCATGCTCCTAAACCAGACTGTGGATAGTTTGAAATCTCCTCAGGACGTTTTCAAAAAAGGTGAGTTTTCAGTTTTGGGCGGTGTTCTGTTACAACTCCCTCTAATTCATATCGGCACACGGTATGAGATCGGCTTGACCGATATCAATGGGATCGATAACCAGGACAAATGGAGAAGCCAGGCATGGCAGTTTTTTGTGGGGATTACTCTATAAGAAACCTGAATAAAAAATTCTTTTCTAAATCTTTGCCTGATAAGCATCATCCCCCTATCTTTGCGCTCCCAAATTCAAATGGGGAATTTTACTCATGTCGCAGAGAATCAGAATCAAATTACAGTCTTACGATCATAACCTGGTAGATAAATCTGCCGAGAAGATCGTAAAGACAGTGCGTAGCACTGGCGCGGTAGTAACTGGACCTATTCCTTTACCTACACGCAAAAAAATATTTACTGTGTTGCGTTCGCCACACGTAAACAAAAAAAGTCGTGAACAATTCCAATTAGCAACGCATAAGCGTCTGTTGGATATTTACACTTCTTCAAGCCGTACTGTTGATGCATTGAGTAAGTTGGATCTGCCAAGTGGCGTAGAGGTTGAGATCAAAGCGTAGTACCCTCTGTCTCCCTAAAGGGAGGACTTAGGTAGAGTAGTTCTTATAAATAAAAACAAAGTGTATCTCTCAATTCTCTTAGGAGAAAAAAAGAGCAATGCAATTAAATAACTTCTGAACCCTTTTTGGGACAGAGGTTGCTAAATAAAAACAAGCCATTCAGGGTTTGTTTACTGCCGGTACTTCTGAACAAAAAGAAAAGGTCGGTGGCAAACGGGGATTGACGCCTTGGTTCGTGTCTCACGAAACAAGTGTATGTCCCAATAATCCTGCAGGCACAAATTGAAAAACATGAAAGGTATTATTGGGAAAAAAGTTGGAATGACCAGCGTCTTCGATCCCTCGGGTAAACAAACAGCCTGCACGATCATCGAAGCTGGCCCTTGTGTAGTTACACAAGTTAGAACAAAAGAAAACGATGGCTACGAAGCTCTCCAGCTTTCGTTTGGTGATAAGAATGATAAACATTCTACTCTTGCTGAAAAAAATCACTTCGCTAAAGCAAGTACTTCTCCCAAAAAATTCTCTAAAGAATTCCGCAACACTTCTCTCGAAAAAAATATTGGTGAAACTGTAACTGTTGACATCTTCTCTGAAGGTGACAAAGTTGAAGTTATTGGTACTACAAAAGGTAAAGGTTTCCAGGGCGTAGTTAAGCGTCACGGATTCCATGGTGTAGGCCAGCAATCTCACGGTCAGCATGATCGTCAAAGAGCTCCGGGTTCTTTGGGTAACTCATCTGACGCAAGCCGTGTAATGAAAGGAATGAAAATGGGTGGCCGTATGGGAAGTGACAGAGTAAAAATGAAAGGTTTGAAAGTGGTTAAAATTTTTGCTGAGAAAAATTATATCCTCGTTAGCGGATCAGTTCCTGGTCATAACGGTTCAATTGTTTTGATTCAAAAATAATTTTCAATTGTAGAGACAAGGCATGCCTTGTCTCTACGAAAAATGATAAATGATGCAAGTAGAAGTTTTAAAAATAGACGGAGAGAAAACAGGCAGAAAGGTTGAATTGCCAGATGATATTTTTGGCGTAGAACCTAATCAGCATGTCGTTTATCTTGCTGTAAAGCAATACCTCGCTGCACAGCGCCAGGGAACACATAAAGTGAAAACCCGTGCTGAAGTACATGGTGCAAGCCGTAAACTTCATCGTCAGAAAGGTACTGGTGGAAGCCGTAAGGGAAATATTCGTAACCCATTATATAAAGGTGGTGGTACCATATTTGGTCCTAAGCCGCATGGTTATGATATTAAATTGAATCGTAAAGTAAAAGACCTCGCAAAAATTTCTGCGCTTTCTTTCAAAGCAAAAGATAATGCGATCGTGGTTGTAGAAGATATGTCTTTGGATACTCCAAAAACAAAAAGTTTTACTGATATGCTTAGCAACCTGGAGGTATACGGTAAAAAAGCATTGTTTGTAATGCCGGAGTATAATGATAATGTATACCTGAGCTACCGTAACGTTCCATTTGTAAAAGGAGCATTATTGAGTGATATGAATACGTATGATGTGGTGAATGCTGACGTGTTAGTGTTGACTGAGTCAGCTGCGAAAATTTTTACTGAAGTAGAAACTGAAACCGAAGCATAATATAAATTATTAAAAAGTCGAGCAATGAAACTTTCAGATGTATTGATAAAGCCTATCTTAAGCGAAAAAGCAAATAACCAGCAGGAAAAACTGCGTCGTTATGCTTTCCGTGTTGACAAAAAAGCAAACAAGCTTGAGATAAAAAGAGCTGTTGAAAATTTTTATGGTGTAACGGTTACTGATGTAAATACAGTTGTAGCACCTGCAAAAAGTAAAACCCGTTATACAAAAGCTGGTTTTATAGCTGGTCAAAAATCATCATATAAAAAAGCATTTGTAACAGTTGCTGCAGGTGAAACAATTGATCTGTATTCTAATATTTAAATTATAGCTGGCGAAGCTGAGAATTTCGCTGATAAAAAAATAAGAAATGGCACTTAAAAAATTTAAACCGGTAACAGCGGGAACAAGATGGAGGATAGGCAATGCTTATGCTGAAGTTACCACCAATGTTCCTGAGAAAAGCCTGGTAGAAACTAAGAAAAGAACAGGCGGCCGTAACACATCTGGTCACATGACGATGCGATATATCGGTGGCGGTCATAAAAAGAAATACAGGATCATCGATTTCAAAAGGAATAAAAAAGAAATGGATGCAACTGTAAGAACTGTTGAGTATGATCCAAACCGTACATCTTTTATCGCCTTAGTAGAATATACTGACGGTGAAAAAAGATATATCATAGCACCACAGGGTTTACAAGTTGGAATGACAATATCAAGTGGCGATAATGTTGCCCCTGAAATTGGAAATGCCTTATTGTTAAAGAATATGCCTCTTGGTACGATGGTACACAATATTGAAATGCAACCAGGCCAGGGAGGAAAGATCGCAAGAAGCGCAGGCTCTTCAGCACAATTGACGAATAAAGAAGATAAGTATGCAATATTAAAAATGCCAAGTGGAGAGTTGAGAAAAGTGTTGATCAATTGCTATGCAACAGTTGGTGTTGTTGGTAATAGCGATCATGCTTTGCAGAGTATGGGTAAAGCTGGTCGTAACAGGTGGAGAGGTATTCGTCCACGTAACCGTGGTGTTGCAATGAACCCTGTTGATCACCCAATGGGTGGTGGTGAAGGAAAAGCTTCAGGCGGTCAGCCTCGTAGCAGGAGTGGTCAGTATTCAAGAGGTTTGAAAACGAGAACGAAGGGTAAAGGAAGCGATAAGCATATAATTCAAAGAAAGAACGGCAGTAAGTTGTCGAAATAAAGTAGCCTCGGGAATAACCCGAAGCCAATAAATAAAAATTTTAAAAAGAACAAATGGCACGTTCAATTAAAAAAGGTCCTTATGTAGCAACACATCTTGAAAAAAAGGTGCTTGCTATAAATGAAGGAAAATCTAAAAAGAGTGTTATCAAAACCTGGAGCAGACGTTCAACCATCACTCCTGATTTTGTAGGACACACTCTGGCAGTGCATAACGGAAATAAATTTATCCCTGTGTATGTAACTGAATTCATGGTGGGTCATAAGTTGGGTGAATTCGCACCAACCCGCCAGTTCAAAGGTCACTCAAGTAAGAAAGTAGAAGCAGCATAAACAAGAAATTAAGTTAAATGGAAGCAGTAGCAAAACTCAACAATTACCCAACGTCTCCACGCAAAATGCGTTTGCTGGTTGATTTGATCCGTGGTAAAAAAGTAGATAAAGTATTAGCAATACTTGAACATAATCCTAAGCACCCGGCTGTGCCTTTGCGTAAGCTGGTACTTAGTGCAGTCAACAACTGGAAACAAAAAAATGAAGGTGGTGATGTAAATGAGTTGACTATAAAAACGATCATGGTTGATGGTGGAAGAACATTAAAACGTATGCGCCCTGCACCACAAGGTAGAGGTTATCGTGTTCGTAAAAGAAGTAACCATGTTACTGTAGTTGTAGACTATCCGCCAGTAGTAACAGAAGAGTTGATCAAAGAAGTAATAAAGGAAGAGCATAAGAAAGAAGTAGAAGAAATAGCAAGCGAATTGGAAACATTAGCAGCAGCAGATGCAAAGCCAAAGAAAAAAACAGCTAAGAAATCTGCACCGAAAGAAGAAGGTGAAACAAAAAAGACAACTAAAAAATCTAAATAATTCCGAGTAGTTCGGAAGAAATTAAAATAATAACATGGGTCAGAAAGCAAATCCGATTGGTAACAGGTTAGGCATCATCCGCGGTTGGGAATCCAACTGGTATGGCAGTAAAAAAGATTATGCCCATA